>ENA-ORRW01000641-ORRW01000641.1-human-gut-metagenome-genome-assembly--contig:-NODE-641-length-39335-cov-7.650280_pt1 | contig 39335 bp, 43 predicted proteins | sample MGYA00242183_ERZ509150 | MGnify/ENA primary metagenome ERZ509150 (study PRJEB26280, sample SAMEA2338639) | human gut metagenome | biome: human gut; feature: human-associated habitat; material: faeces... | reverse complement strand
CACCATTTTCACCAGTGGTGAGGGCGACACAAACATCAAGACGAAGAAACCCACTCTGGGTTCTGGGATGTAGTCATGGCATCGCCCGTTGATATTGCGTCTATCTTTAAGCGCAAGGGATAGGCTCCGACTCCTGAGACTCAGGCACCGAGTCAGGGGTCGTCTATCATCAGATCATTCTTTGTTCGTGAGGGCGGGACTGAGGCTACTCCTGCGCCACAGCGACCCAATCCTGTGTTGAGCTATTTTGATCCGGTAGCGTACTCTTAGCAGCGGGCGGCGTACAAGTCGCAAGGCATTGAAGAAACTGCGCCTAAGGCAGAAGTCAAAGAGCTGACTGAAGAAGAAAAGCGTAATGCTGAGCAACGCAATAAGAACAAGGCATTTGCCTCTGGGCGACTATTTTTAGTCAACCTGAGTCGTCCAATATCAAGATCAAGAAGCCTACGTTAGGCTCTGGGAGCTAATTCATGACAGTAGGTCGTTCCACAGAGGCCTCTCAGCGAGAGCGGGATGAAGTCAAGCGTATCATTAAGCGCTTAGACCAGCTCAAGTCTGATAGGGCGAATTTTGAAGCTCACTGGCAAAAAATTGCCAAAGTAGTGATGCCTTTCGATATGTCCTTTCTCTCGCAGTATCAAACTGAGGGAGTAGACACCGACCCTCGTGTGTACGACTCGACTGGTATTCATTCTAATGAGCTGTTGGCATCAGGCTTTTATTCTTTGTTGACAAACCCTGCATCGCCCTGGTTTGACCTGAGTGTAGCCAATCAGAAACTGGCAAATAACTCGGCAGTCAAAAGATGGTTGGCAGATGTAACGCGCATCATGGCCTATGAAATTCAGCGTCCTCAGTCGGGCTTTACTACTTCTCTTCATGAAGGGTATCGCTCATACGGCGCGTATGGCAACATGTGCATGTTTGTCACAGAGAAAAAGGACCTGACAGGCCTTCAAATCAATTCTCTGCCTCTTTCTGAATGCTATTTTGCAGAGAACGCTGAGGGGCAGATAGGAGCGCTCTACCGAGTATACAGACGCACCGTCCTTCAATTGGTCGAGGCGTTCGGTAAGGCCAACCTGCATCCGGAGATCGTTAAGGCGTATGATGATGGGGAACTGAGCACCAAGTTTGAGATCCTCCATGTGGTGGCTCCGAATATTGAAGCAGATCCCCTCAGCATCAAAGCAGCCAAGGCCATGCCTTACAAATCCACGTATGTGGACACGAAGCATGGACTTGTCATTCAGGAATCGGGATACAATGAACGTCCTTTCATGGCAGCGAGATTCTATAAAGCATCACATGAGACGTATGGTCGTGGCCCAGGTTCCAATGCTCTTCCCGATCTCCGGATGCTGCAGCAGATAGTTTCGACTAATCTGCGTGCGGCACAGAAAATGATTGATCCGGCTCTTATGATTCCGGACCAGGGTTTTGTGTCACCCATCTCGACCAAACCTGCGGCGATTAACTATTATCGTACCGGCTCCATGGATCCTAAGGGCGTAGTTCCTATGCAAACAGGTGGACGCCCTGATCTTGGTCTTGATATCATTAAAGACCTTCAGATGCGCATTCGGGAAATCTTCTTTGTGGACCAGCTTCAGCTGAACATAGGGCCCCAAATGACCGCTACTGAGGTCATGCAGAGGACTGAAGAGAAGCTTCGTCTTATGGGCCCGGTTGTGGGCCGCGCTGAGAATGAACTTCTCTCGCCTCTGATTATTCGGTGTTTTGGTATTCTTATGAGAGCGGGCAAATTCGATACTCCTCCTGAGGAGTTGATGCAGCCCGGTGTGAAACTGCAGATTGTGTATACGTCGCCCATTGCAAAGGCTCAGCAACAGGTTGAGGCTAATAACCTTACCAGAGCTATGCAAGTCCTTACTCCGTTCCTGTCATTTGACCCTGCCGCAATGGACAAGTTCAATACTGACAAAACTGTGGAAGGTGTGTGCAGCATGTACTCGATCAATCCTGAATACTTGCGAGATGATTCTGAAACTGCAGAAGTCCGGCAAGCGAGAGCAGAAGCTCAGCAGCAGGCTCAAATGGCAGAGCAGATCAAGAACGCGGGTATCGGTATGAACAACATCGCCTCGGGTATGGATACCTTGGGCCAGATGGAGCAGTAAATGGCAGAACTCTCATTTGAACAGAGACAAGCCAAGCAAGCCGAGGTCATTCGGGCTTATAATCGGTTGTTTAATACGACTGATGGTAAGTTGGTTCTGGAAGACCTTAAACAGGCTCATTGGATTAACCGTCCCACGTTTGACGTTAACACAAACCTTATGAGCATGCGCGAAGGCGAGAGAAACGTGGTTCTCCGCATTATGGCGCTTGTCGAAGATGGAAGGACCCTCTAATGGATAATCCCACTCCGATTTCTGGCGGCGAAATTGCCGCTGGTGGTGGATCCACCACTACTTCTCCGGCCCCTTCCCAGCCGGCTTCCCCGCCGCCAGCCCCCGCTGATGCTCCTAGCACTCAGGCTGGCAATCCTCCGGCCTCAGGGAGTTGGTTTGACCAGCTCCCTGAGGAACTGAAGGGAAGCAAGAGTCTGGCGAAGTTTAAGGACGTCAACAATCTTGCTCAGGCCTATGTTCACGCGGAATCGCTCATTGGACGCGATAAAATTCCGGTACCGAAGACCGATGAAGACTGGCAAGACGTCTATAACCGCCTTGGGCGCCCTGCTACGCCTGATGATTATTCTCTCAATGCTGATGCTCTTAAGCAAATGCAGCTTCCTGAGGATATAGTATCAGTCCTGGAAGAAGACCTTAAATGGTTCAAGCCCACGGCGCACAATCTCGGTCTTAATGACCGACAGGCGACGGCACTCATGCAGGCCTTTGTGGCTAACGTGAGTGAAACTATGTCTTCGAGAACTATGGACCAAGATACCGAACTGAAGCAGTGCGAAAATATGCTTCGTAAGGAATATGGTCAGGCATACGACTCGAAGATTACCATTGCACAGCGTGCTCTGTTTACCCTGGGCGGCGAAAAGCTGGTTGACGAAGTGAACAAGACGAGTCTGGGTCGCAACCCTGCATTCGTCAATATGTTCGTTCGTATTGGTGAACAGATGCATGAAGAACTCGGTTTGGATCTCGGTGGACAACCGGATACCCCTGCAGATCTTGATTCTCAGATTCAGGAACTGCAGCGTCATCCGGCCTTCCTCGATTCGACTCACCCCGAGCATAAGTCTGTTGTTGACAGGATCCGCGTTCTGTTTGAACGTCGGTATCCCAATGGGTCGTGAGTCGCCCATTGAATGAGGGCCCGAAAGGATAACCCCTCACTCAAACTTTATGGAGAAAACCAATGAGTTTTCAGATTACTGAAGCCTTTGTGCAACAGTACAATAGCACTGTGTCGCTGGTTTCCCAGCAGAAACAGTCGCGTCTGGAACCCGCTGTGCGCGTGGAAACCATCCGAGGCACGCGTGAAGCTTTCGATTCCATCGGTACTGTTGAAGCCCAGCCTCGTGGCGGTCGTCACGCTGACACCCCTCAGATGGACACTCCGCATATGCGCCGGTGGGTTACGTCTGCCCCGTACAACTGGGCGGACCTCGTCGACAAGCCCGACCGTCTGCGTATGCTGTATGATCCCACGTCGCCCTATGTGCAGAACGCCGTCATGGCCTTCAACCGCGCGAAAGACAAAATCATCATCAATGCCGCCTTTGCCCCTGTCTGGACGGGCGAACATGGCGATGTCCAGAAGACGTTCCCGACCAGCAACATCATCCCGCATGACAACACCGGTCTGACTATCGAAAAGCTCATTCAGGCCCGCGGCATGCTGTGGCGGAATGAAATCGATGAAAGTGAGCCCCTGTTCGCCGCCGTTACCAGCTTCCAGCTGGAAGACATGCTGAACAATACCAAGGTCCAGTCGGCTGACTACAACACCATCAAGGCCCTTGTACGCGGTGAAATCAATTCCTTTATGGGATTCACGTTCATCCGTACCGAGCAGCTTGAAAAGGACGGCGCGGCACGTAAGTGCATCGTGTGGTCCAAGCCTGGTCTGCTCCTTGCCAAGGCGGAAGACATCACCACCAAGATCTCTGAACGTGGTGACAAGAACTACTCCACGCAGGTCTATGCTGAAATGGACCTTGGCGCGGTGCGTATGGAAGACGAAAAGGTCCTGCAGTTGCAGTGCAAGGAAGGTGCGTAATGCAATACTCCAACGTTGCTGGAAAGCAGAAGTCCAATGACGTATACCGGTATCCGGCGGAACTGACCTCCGGCAAGGTACGTCGCCTGAAATTCGAAACTGTGACCGACGCGGCTGACACCGATATCACCATCGGGTTTTTGCCGTCCGGCACGACCAGTATTCTCGGCATTTCTCGTATGTTGGCGTCTGTCGCCACCACGGCGTCCATTGTCATTCCCGCCCATAAGTCCATGGGTGGAGAAGACGTTGCTGAAAAGACTATTCGCGCCGCGGCCGCGGCTAATACTGCGGGTGGTGTCCCCATGACGGATGCACTCACTGGCGTAGACATTGACTCTCAGACTCAGGTCCCGGTTATTCTGAAGTTCTCGGCCTCCGCTGCGAAGGGCACCAAGCTCGACGGCGAACTGTACTTCACCTACGAATAAGGAGCAAAGCCATGGCGTCCTCTATCGAAATTTGTAACGATGCATTGACTATGTTGAGTCAGGAACCTGTTATGGCTCTTGATGATACAACTAAGGCTTCTCGCCTGTGCAAGCAGCGTTATGAACCGGTACGGGACGCCTTGCTTCGCTCTTATCCGTGGTCCTTTGCCATGAAGCGGGAGATTCTTGCACGAGATCTCGAATCTCCCGCTTTTGGCTATGCCAACGCGTATTCTCTTCCTGTAGACTGTGTTCGTGTAGTTAGTATTAATGACAGGACACAAGAATGGCAAGTCGAAGGCCGTAAGGTCTTGACCAACGCAGACAAGGCGCAACTTCGATACATACGCAAGGTTGAAGATCCTAACGAAATGGATGCGATGTTCAGAGAGTGTTTGACACTCAAGTTGGCCGCTGATATGTGCATTTCGTTGACCAGCAATATTGATCTCAAGTCGATGTACGAACAACTTCTTGAGCGCAAGATCAATCTGGCCTATAATGCTTCTGCCATTGAGAGTACTCCTCCTGAGGTCATCGAAGGTAACTGGATTCTGTCGAGGTATTAAACATGCAGGACGCAATTCCAATTCAAGTATCATTCGCTTCCGGCGAACTTAGCCCACGGATGCATAATCGCATTGACGTGGATGCTTATTTTGCCGGTGCTGCTGAGATGCGTAACCTGATTGCACTCCCGCATGGACCAATGACTCGTAGAATGGGGTCGCGATTCGTCATCAATTGTAAGAGTGAAAAAGTTAAGCTCATTCCTTTTAAGTTTAGTACCAATCAATCGTTCATTCTTGAATTCGGTAAGACTGCGAATACTGGTTATGGTGGATATATGCGTGTCCATTATAACGGTGGTACAGTTGTAAATGACAATGGATCTATTTACGAACTGCCAACCTATTTTACTGATGATGCATGGTATGACCAGGTAACCTGGGCACAGTCCGGCGACGTATTGTGGTTGTGTTATTACAACTATTCACCCCAGCGCCTCGTTCGTAAGGCAAATAATAACTGGGAATTGGATACTCCTATTGCTCATACACCAGACAATGACCCAGTTCCGCCGCAGTGGCAGAATTTTAATTGGCCAAGAGTTGTTGCATATCATGAACAGCGCTTGGTCATGGGAAGCACTCCTACACAACCAGTGACATTGTGGTTTTCTGAGATCGGGGATACTACCCGATTCTATCGTAATCGGGCTTCCTCTGACCCGGTTCTTGATACTGACCCGATGAACTATACCATGGCCACTGATATGGCAGATGGTATTAAATGGTTGCACTCTACTGACGTACTTTTGTGTGGAACTGGTAGTGCAGAATACCGTATTGCGCCATCATCCTTAGGTGAAGCTCTTACGCCAAGTAATATCAAGATTACAAAGCAAACCAATTATGGTTCTATGGCTGCACAAGCTGTCCAATTGGGCTCATCTGTATTGTTCATTCAAAACAGTCGAGATCGTGTGCGTTCTCTTGATTACTCGGTTCTTGATAACCAGTTTGCAGCCACAGATTTGACTATCTTTGCAGACCACATTCTTAAAGGCAAAGTCAAAGATGTGGCATATATGAGTGCACCAGACACGTACTTGTGGTGTATTACTGATACTAATCAGTTGATTGGCATGACATATGAAAAGCAACAGAAAGTACTTGCTTGGCATGCCCATTCATTCGAAGCTCAGACCCAATCTGGATATGAGAATGTCGAACTGAAGAGTATTAGTTGTATCCCTGGTCCTAATGGTGACCAACTATGGCTTGTTATTAAAAGAGGAAATCGTACATCTACGATTGAGTATATTGACAAGATTGTCAATGAGTCACCAAATTTGAGTGTTGAGTCTTTTGCTGATGGTCAGGCAGTATATCAAGGTACTGCTACTTCAACCATTACTGGTCTCAATCATTTAGAAGGACTTAAAGTTGCTCCTCTTATTAATGGATGGGTCCATCCTGAAGTGTATGTACAAAATGGCGCAATTACGCTTAATCAAGCAGTAACTAACTGTGTCATTGGTGTTCCATATACTTCACGGTTTAAGTCTATGGTTATTCAGGCATCTGACCAGGTATCTACAGGAGCATCGAGAAAGATTGTTAGTGCTACATTCTCTTTGCTGAATTCTCTGGGATTGAGATTCGGCATTGAGGGCCAAAGCATGCAAGAGAAGTTCTTTGGCCCAACCAAAATTATGAATAAAGCACAGCAGTTGTTTACAGGAGACTTTACTGAGTCTGTAGCGTCTTCTAATAATGAAACGCAACAGCTCGTAATTGAACACAAGACCCCGTATCCTCTTATGGTTAGGGCTATTGTGTATCATATCAATCCGAGGCGGGTTAACTAATGAAGCCGATTTTCCGGGAAGTAAATCTGGCACATCACATTGGTAGAGCGATTCATTTGATTGATGCGCACTGCCAAGAGGTAGTTGGACAGGGTAAGAAGTATAATCCAGACATTGATTATCTCTGCATGGGGTCAAATACTGGGTTACTGCATACGTTTGATATTGAGGACAATGACAAGGTAGTAGGATATGCGGTTTTTATGATCGCAAAAGATTTTATTACCAGTGAACGGTCGGCATCCAATGTGGCTATTTATGTGTCGCCTGAATATAGAGGGCGTACAGCAGTCAGGTTTATGCAGTACACTGAAATGATGCTTTTATCCAAGGGTATTAAGCAAATAAATTTTCATGTACCTTCGAGTTCTATGGCAGAAAAGTGCCTCGCTCATTTAGGGTACAATCTTCGTGAGAAGGTTTACTACAAAGAGTTCTAAAGCTCATTGGGAGTAGAATATGGCAATGTCCACCCTCGCTATGGCTGCAGTCGTAGGTTCCACACTTGTTGGAACTATCGGTTCTTTGCAGCAAGCTGAAGCACAATCTGCTGCGTATAAAGCCCAACAGGCGCAATCTCAGTATCAAGCAGAACTTTACGAGCTGAATTCGCGGAAAGAAGCTGCTAATATGGGTGTAGAAGCCACCAGACTGCAGGCTAAGCAGATTGCTGCGGCATCTGCTAGCGGCTATGAGCTCGACAGCATGTCATTCATGGACCTGGTTAACGAATCCGCGGAGAATGCCAAACTTGATCGTGAGGATGTTCTTCGCACAGGACGTCTGCAAGCTGAAGCCAAACGAGCTGAAGCCGACTCGTATGGTAAAGCAGCAAAGAGTTCTAAGTCTGGCGGATGGATTAATGCTGCAGGTTCCTTGTTCAGGGGCGCAACCAGTGGTTATCTGGTCGGTAATAAAGCAGGATGGTGGGACTAATGGCTAAGGAAATTCCACGCTATTTTGGTAACCCACAGACCGACCAAGTTCCTGTAGGAGCAGTACCTAGCGCGGGTGCCATGGCAGCTCCTGCCGATGCTGAACGCTCATTCATTACTGGTCTTGGTAGGTTAATGGGCGCGGCAGACGATTTTGCTCAGACTTTTATGGACAAAATTGTCGAACGTCAAGCACGCGATGCTGATATCGAGATGACAAAATTGTTTCGTGACCGCGAAATGGAAATCCGCAAAACGAAACTTGGTGCCCAAACTGATGGTCTTCTGAATGCAGAAGAAGAGTGGTCTAATAAGACTGCTGGTGAGCTTCGCGAGAAGATGAAAGTACCTGGGTATATCTTTGATAAGCTGTGGCACAAGCACACGTCCAGTTACCTGAATGAGATAGGTACATATCAGATTCAACAGCAGACGATTGCTGATAAGCAGTCTCGTGCCGCATATGTTGATACCCTGAAAGATGGCCTTATTAGAGCGCCATTAGGAGATGTTGATGCCCTCACAAGCTACTTCGAACAAGTTCGTAAGACATACCCTAATGATAGCATTGCAGCTGAAAAAGCAATCGATGACGGTATTCTTGTGGCGGTCCAATCGTGGGCTCGAGATAATCCGTCGGCAACTATCGCATGGTTTAGGCAAAACAAAAAAGACCTGGAGACTGTGGTCGGCCGTCAAACCATTAAAATTGATACTATCATTCAGCAAGCTGAAAATCGCATACATGCAGAGGCTTCATACCGCAATTCGTTAGAATCGGTAGCATGGACGCGGGAACAGCGAGCTCAGAAGCGTGCAGATAACGCAGCATTCAATGATTTCATTACTGACGCTATCAGTGGTGAAATGGATGATGCTAAGTTTTATGACTATATGGGTAACCAAGCCGTGTCTGGTGAAACTCGCAAAAACATGTACAGCTTTTTTAAAGGCATGGCTAAAGATGACATGTCTAAAATCAGCAAGGCTGTATATGGCGATCTTATGGTATCTGTCTATGAGGATCAGGCTGACGACCAATGGGTTGCTCGTGCTCAAAAAGCGGTAGCGGCAGGTCAGATTACTGGTACTGAATACAAGACGCTTCTTAATGCTCGGGATACCCTCGCAAGTAAGATGGATACTTCCATTAAACCTATGCTGACGGACGCATCGAAGTATATCAAGAACTTCATCAGTCCTAGCAATGGTATTACGGGTACTACGAATCCTGATGCTGAAAATAAGTATCTGAAAGTCAATCAAGCTTTGTATCGCGAGGCGCAAGGGAAGACGCCTGAGCAAGTAGCTAAACTGGTAGATTTCAATGACCCAGGTAGCTTCATCAACAAACTGATTGATGCAAATACAAGCGACAAACCGAACTTTAGGGATGTGATGTCTGTACCTAAGACGAACTGGGTGCCGACTATTCCGGAGAAAGGCACTCCAGTCATTTCACCTGATAAGGTAAAACGACCTGGTGAGACTTTCTCTGAATGGAAAAAGCGTACACAAGGGAAGTAAATTATGGCATATACTCAGCAGACTAACGAAGCCCTGGCAGCAGGCTTTTCTCTGTCAGAGATTCGTGAACAGGCTAAGCGTGAAGCTGATGAAGCAATTCAGGCGGGCTTTACTGCTGATGAGGTCTATGAGGGCATTAAAACTGAATATGGGTTTTCCTTAAAGGATGATCCTGCAGACCTTGAAGCAGCACAGGATTTTGCAGAGATTGCCACAGTAGACCCTATATTGGCAGAGAAAGCCGATATGGAAGTTGCACAAGGTAATCCTCGTCCTGTAGTTGACTGGAAAGAAGCCGCACTTGCTGGGTATCAAAATTCTATCACTGGGTTAGCAGTTCGTGGTGAATTGCCAAACTTGGTCGTACCAGAGACTGGAAGTGTTGCACAAAAAGTATTTGCGATGGCTGGTCAAGCTATTGGGGATATACCTGCTCTTGTTGTGGGTGGTGCTGCTGGTGCTACGACTGGCCCCGCCGCGCCCATAACATCTCCTGCAGCTGCGATGGGTCTTACTGAAGGCCTGCGTACATATATGACTGATATGTATCGTGAGGGTAAGGCAACAACTTGGACTGAAGTTGTTGACCGTACTCTCAATACTTTGTCATCTGCAGGTAAAGGTGCTGTCATTGGTGCAGCCACTGGTGGAGCAGGTAAATATACTGGTAAGTTCTTTTCTGAAGCTACTCCGGCTATGAAAACTACGGCACAGTTATTTTCTGAAATCACCACCATGACTACTGCAGGTTCACTGATGGAAGGCAAAATGCCTACTGCTGAAGACTTCATGATTGCCAGTATGGGTTTAGGCGGAATGAAGGCTGCAGGTTTCTATTCGAATCGTCTTATGGGCGTATTTGAAGTTACCGGTAAAACGCCTGAAGCAGTACGCATCAATTCTATCATTGAACCTACTATCAGAGAAGACGTTGCATCTATTAATCTTGAGGTGCCCCGTGCCTATCGATCCTCGTATCGTCGAGTCTTCACTGAGGGAGTCAATCTTAATCCGGAATCTGCGCCTGCGGGAGTGTGGTATTCTACTAGCAAAAACGTGGCAGAAGCCGCAGCGAAGAAAACTGAAGGGGCGTCTGTACAAGAATATCAAGTCCACCGCAGCGTTCCAATGTTCCATTATACCGATGCGCGCGGCGCAAGGCTGTTCAAAGAATTCCTGAAGACGCCCGAAGGCAAAGCTTCTATGGAGAAAATGGATCCTGAGTTCTTCCAGGAATATCCTAACTTCATTGAGAAGTATAAGAGCGTATCTCAGGAACGACTGATTCCCACATCTCGTAAGATGTTTGAGAATCCTACACCTGAATTTATTGAATGGTTATCATCTGACAAGTTGTCTCCTGAAGCTATTGAAACATTGGCTGGAGCAACTAAGGGTAAAAAGGTTCGCGAACTTACGCGTAACATCGAGGGCATTCAAATGGGCTCTCGTATGTTTATTTTCGACCAGAAAAAAGTATCGGCGGCAAAGGCTGCGCCTAAGGGTGAAATGCCTATAGATACAGCTCAAGCCGAGTTGCGACAGAATATTTCCTTGGGTGAAGAGAAAGGGACTCGCACCTGGTCGGAAATCAAGGATTCGACATATCAGTCATTGGTAGATAAATTTGCTCCTCTCAATACTGGAGCATCTCCGGGTAAAATGACTGAATCTCGTGCTATGGCTTCGGCTCTTATGGGGTCGCCTAAAATGGCTATGCATTGGATTGAACATTCGCCATTTAAGTTTGGCACTCGTGAGAACTTTGGTGTATCTCTTGATAAGATAATCAAGGAAGCAGGTGACCCTCGTGGGTTGTCTGAATACCTGATTGCTAAGCGTACCATGGAACTGTCTGAACAAGGTGTAGATACTCGCATCAATCCGGAAGTGGCCTATTCTGTAGGCAAGAATCCAGAAAACATTGCGAAGTACGACGCTGCAGCACAGAAGATCTATGATTACAGTAATAACCTGCTCGATTACATGAAAGATGCAGGTCTTATCAGTGAACGCCAACTGCGTGACATCAAAGCGAAGAACAAGAAGTACGTTCCCCTTAACGAGGTTGTTACTGAATTTGAACCGTCATTTGGGGAAGACTTTGCTGCACCCAAGGCCGTCATTATTGACCCACTTGAGAGTGTAGTACGCAATACATTCAGTGTCATTCGAATGGCTGAGTCTAATGCGGTCAAGAAGCAGATTGCCAAGGACTTCGGTCAAGCAGTAGAAGTCAGTCAACGTGAAAGTCCGTTGTCTCATGATGTATCGCGTAAAACGCAGATTACTGTCAGAGAAAATGGTCGTAAGCGCGTATATGCTGTGCCTGAAGAAATTGCTAAGACAGCCAGACAACTGGACATGGATTCGGCGCTCATTTATAACGGCATAATGAAAGGACTGACTGAGGTCGCATCTTGGACTCGTGCAGGTTCTATTACTACACCTGAATTTGTGGTACGTAACTTGTTCCGTGACCAGTTTACTGCGGCCATTAGTAATCCAGGTTATATTTATGGATTGAGCGCACTGAAGGGCTTTACTTCGGTTATCAGTAAGCGAACTGGTGGACGACTCTTTCCCAAGATGGAACAATATTATTGGGACTGGGCAAAAAATGGCGGTGGCAATGCATCTCTTGTAGCCCTTGACAGAAAGTTCACTCAGGAAATGATTACTGAGATGGCTAAGGTTCCTGCACGTAATCTGCTTAAGGACCCTGTCAAGAACTACAAAGAAGTCATCAGCATGATCAATCCGTTGAACCTTCGTAAGGCTCCGGGTATCGTTAAGAGAGCGCTGCAGAGCGCTACTGAGATGACTGATGAAGCCACACGTATTGGTGGGTTTATTGAAGATGTGAATCGTGGTATATCGCCTTTCGAAGCCGCAGTTAAGTCTAGAGATATTACTCAGGACTCTATGAGAATTGGATCGGCTACTAAAGGATTCAATGCCATTACGGCATTCTTTAATGCCCAGGTTCAAGGTCTCGATAAAACCTATCGTATGGCTAAGGGTGACCCTATCAGGTTTATGTCAGGTGTGGGGGCAGGAATAGTTCTGCCATCTTTGCTTCTGTCATTAGTTAATAATGACATTATGTACAATAGCCCTGACTCTGATACCGCTAAAGCACTCAGAAATGTACCTGACTGGCAACGCGCTACTTGTTGGATCGTTCCTACTCCTTGGGCGATATTACGTATCCCTAAACCGCAGGAGCTAGCAGTAATCGCGGCAGCCCCAGTTGAAATGTTTGTTGATTGGGTGTATGAAAATAAAGATAGAAGTCTCCTGCAGAAAATGTGGGATGACGGATTTTTTGATGCCGTTAGTGATCAGATTTTACCTAGTGTTATGCCTTCAGCTGTTGCACCTGTGTATGAATCTGTGGCTAACTATAGTTTCTTTACCGGAAACCCCATTATTCCATCATTCATGGAAGATATGTTTCCGCAGACGCAATATAAGGCTAACACGACTGAGATTGCTAAGAGTTTGTCGCGTGTCCTTAACTACCTTGACCCTGTAGCAGAAACAGCAATTGGTAGACGCGCATCTTCTCCGCTCATCATGGAACATCTTGTGAGAGGGTGGACAGGTCAGGTTGGGCAATATGTCCTTTCGGCCTTGGATACTGCTGCGCAAGAAGCGGGAATTATAGACAAAGTAGAACGTGCAGCACCGACTCTTGCTGACTTACCTGTGGTTAAGTCGTTTGTTTTCAGATATCCTAGCGTGAGTGCTAAAGCAATTGAAGACTTTCAGACAAAGGCAGGTCGGCTTGAGAATCGTCTGAAGTCAGTAAACATGCTCATGAAAGAAGGTACTGGCGTTGCAGCAGCCATGGCTGAAGAACTCATGAATAGCGGACCTATGGGCCAGTTTACTGGCATACGGTCTTCTCTGAATAACATGAGCAAAGCTGTCAGAATGATTCAGTTTAATGAAGACATGGATGCAGATGAAAAGCGACAACTAGTCGATCAAATTTATAGTGAAATGATCGATATCGCAGAACAAGGTCTTCTTGTCATTGACGAGGTTAATAAGGCCTATAAGGAGATGAAGAATGCTGGTAAGCAATAACGCGTTTAAGAATCGTTATGTTTGGGACGGTTCTCAAACCAACTTCCCAATTTCATTCCCATTCCTCGATAACAACCATATTCAGGTATGGTATGCTGAACCGGGTAAACCGGATACTGATGCTGTAATCCTGGGTAAAGAAAACTATACTATTACCGGCGCAGGAAATCCTGCAGGCGGTGTTCTCACGCGTACTACTGCATGGGCCGTAGGTGCTACCATTGCTATCGTGCGAAATGTGCCCATTACTCAGTTGCATCAATACACGCAGTATGACAACTTTCCGGCGGAATCGCACGAGGATGCTTTAGCCAAACTGACAATGATTTGTCAGCAATTGGATGAAATCTGCTCGCGTGCAATGACTGTGCCTGTCACATCTGAAAAGAATCCGCAAGAATATTGGCAGGATATTCTTGAGCAGAACCAAATTGCTCTTGAAGCATCCTTGCGTGCTGTTGCTGCTGCTAAACAAGCTGAGACTTGTAAGACACAAGCTTGCCAGTGTGCACAGGATGCGCGTGATACCGAAGCCAGGATTGAGGCTGCCGCTACTGGTCAGATTACGGCTATTAACAATGCAGGGCAGACTCAGATTACCGAAATTGGTAATGTGGCTGCAACCAAAAAGAATGAAATTACTGCTGAAGGTAATAACCAAGTCAGTCGTGTATCTGGCCAAGGTCAGACTGAAGTTGATCGTATTAATGCGATCGGCGATACCCGTCATGAGGAGATCGCGACTCTTGGTACCCAGTATGTAAACACCATTAATGGTGACGGTTCTAAATGGGTGGCAGATATTACTAACACTGGTTCTACCAATATTACATTGGTTAATACGGCCGGGTCTAATGCCATTACGTCTATTACTGACACCGGTAACTTCCAGGAATCGCGTATTATTGGTGTAGCAGCCAATGCTGTACAAGATGTACGTCAGGAAGCACAAGGTGTACGACAGGAAGCTGATAGAGCAAAGAACGAAGCTGACCGCGCCAAGGCAGAGGCTGACAGAGCTCAACAGACAGCCATTGGTGAATTGCCTATTGCCAATCATTTTGTGCAAGGCATCACTCGTTTGGCTACTACTCAGGAACACCTGGATGCTACTGATGACACTATTGCTGCAACGCCTCTTGGTGTAAAACAAGTTGCCCAGCAGTTTGTGAACATTGTTATCACGCAGCCGACCATTACTGGTCCGGACTCTGTACGTGAACAAAGTACTCATATGTATTCTTTGCATGCTAAAGCCCTTCTGCCTGATGCAAAGATTGTGGCATTCTATTATCATATTGATGAACTTGGTCCTACTCCGACTAAGGTGGATGTACCTACGGCTTCTCAAGCTGTCGAAGTAACTCTCGATACCGATGTTACCTTCCCAGGTAACATCGGTACGGTCAATACACTCATTGTGTACGCCGAAGATAGTTATGGTAACTTGTCTCGGTATTCTTCCAAGCCGGTGGAAATTCGATTGAATGAACCACCAAATATGGCTGGTTTCACGCATACGATTCCGGCCAATGTCGCGAAGGGTACTACTTACACCATTAAAATGAGTGGTGCCGTAGACCCGGATGGCGACCCTGTTACATACAAGTTTGATTTCGGCGATACCGGTATTGTTGCCACGCCTAATACCGGTATTATTGACAATCAGAATGTGCAGTTTACTTTGCCTAAAGACAATACGAAGTATCCGCCATCTGCGACTAATACAACGTATGTTCTGACGTTTAAGGTCATTGCAACGGATTCCTTGGGAGCTACAAACCAAGTAACTATTATCACAGTTATGAGTGTTATTTTTGACGCTCCTATTATTGGTAGTCCACGTCAGGGTCAGACTGACTTTAATCCAAAAGGTACTGTTACCTGGAGCGAAGCTTCTATTGCAAATGATGTCATTGATCCTGATATCGCTATTTTGGCCATATCTGAAACTTCAGATATGACTAATCCGGTGTGGCGTAAGGAAATGAAACCTGCAGTTTCATCTATAGCTGTAGATCTTCCTTATAATAAGACACTTTATGCCCAAACACGTTATAGGAACGACGCTCATAGCATTGATGGCGTACCGAGTCTTAAGATTAACTTCACCACTCAGGTTGTATTACCTAAACCTACTCTTGCCGTCACAATAGACGGCGTAGCGGCTACTTCTGGTGACACTACTACTCAGTCAATGGCTGAGGCTAATAAAACGGTAATTACAGTCGCGACTAATACTGCAGTGCCTACCGGTGAAACAGCAGACAGGGTAGAATATCAGATTGCTGATAACTTGTCATTCACCCATTCATATTTGACTGCTGGTGCTGCGCATACTGTTTCGTCAGCATATAGATTGGCAATTGAAGGTGGGTTCATTTCTGCGGGCGTTCCTGCAAAACCGACGTATTTGCGAGTAAGGCAAACAGCGCGACAAGTAGGACCGGAAGGGTATAAAATAGACGTAGTTAGTCCATGGTCGGATATCTTTGAACTCAAACTTTTGAGTGCGTCTCTGACTGCTCCGGTTCCTACTACTCCAGCCACTGGTACAGGAAATATTCCGAAGACTGGAGTAACTCTTCAGTGGAACAATGGTACTCCCGTCGGTCAGACTATTGATAAGGTCCAAGTTCAAGTCGCAACTGATGCGTCATTCTTAACTATTGTTAAGGATTCAGGCGCTATCAATACTGTTACATCTTGGAATGTAGTAGACTTGGCTCTGAACACAACCTATTATTGGCGTGTACGAAATAATGGTACTGCCACTGGTTGGAGTGCTTGGTCAAATACTTTCAATTTCAAAACATTTGTCAATGAACTGACATCTCAGCCGCCTATTACGGCGCCAACGGCTAATCAGTCTCTTATATCGCGTAAAAACCCGATAGCTGTCACATGGAATAATCCTAATACTGCCAATGCAAATGGTAGTGTTCAGTATATTGTCAATGTGTATGACGCTTCTTGGAATCACATGTACAGTTCCGGCCTTCTGGGAAATGCGGTTAGGAGTTTTAATATTCCTGCCAATACTTTGCCGAATGCCAATACACCGTACATCATCCAAGTTTGTGCAACCCTTGATGGCGGAACTAGCAGTCCTGCTGAATACAATCAGTGGAAGGCATCTGCGCTTACTATTCGTACTTCTCCACCTGCTGTAAACGTTACACATCGATATACTACTAACTACACCATTCCGTATTCTGGTACTTACAGAGTTATAGCCCTAGGTGGCGGCGGTGGTGGCGGTGGTTATGGTCGAGTACCATCATCTGGCGCTTTTGCTTTAGGTGGCGGTGGTGGTGGTACAGGAGGATGGGGACAAGCAGATTCGTGGTTTGACGCCGGAACTGTTATTCAATGTACAGTAGGAGCAGGAGGAGCAGGTGGTAGAGGAAGTGCGCCGCCAGATTCAGTTTCTGGTACTACTGGAACAACTGGTGGTGCAGGTGGTACAACTAGGGCGTATGTAAATGTAAACATGGATTTATATGGTCCTGGCGGCGGTGGTGGTGCCGGTGGCGGTCAAGTCAGCAATGTACCAGCGGCTGGTGGTGCCGGTGGAGCGGCAGGATACCAAGGTGCAAATGGTACTGGTGGCGGTCAAGGTGGTACATACTCTGGTGATGGAAATCAGGGTGGTGGCATAAATTGCGCCGGAGGTGCAGGTGGTACCGGTAAACAAACAGGTACTTACTTGAGAGGTTCTGGTGCAGGTGGCGGTGGTTGCTTTAGTTTTGATGGTTCATATAAAGCAGGTTGCGGAGGCGGTGGTCAAGGGCAAAATGTTGCCAGTGAAGCTATGCCTGGTTGGGCGAATGGCGGCGATCCTGCAGCGCCAGCAGACCTTACTCAAGGATCGTCGGGCTTAGTTAATATTTATAGCCTGTGGACGGAGTAATTTATGAAGGTCATGGCTATTTTAGATAAAGGTGGTATCATTAACAATATTATCATGTGCGCAGACGATTTTCCTGAAGCGCCCAATGAGCGTATTGATATTACTTCTAGCCCTTGGCTTCGTATAGGAGATCCCATTGATTTGGAAGATCCTTCGACCATTGAATTGGAGACGATTGAAGCGCGTGAGCAAGAATTTATGGCAAGGATGGACAATCTTGACAAACAGCAGATTCGTCCATTAGCCACACTCTATGTACTCAAACAAGCGTCACCAGAAGACGAGAACATTTTGTATATGGCTGAGATGCAGAAACAGGCATATAGGAATGTGCACGATGAGCTTATGATTACGGCGATTCGTGACTGGCAACCGATCGTCGAAGCCGAATATGTGCGAATCACGTCATAATTAAATATTCTCTACAAGAAATGTCTGAGAAAAAATAATGTACAAATCCCAGACATTGTGGTAATATACTAACAATGTCTGGGCTATCCCATAATCCTGTAACATGTAGGAGGTTTGTGATGTTCAAGTATGCACTGGGTATGGAATCCGGTCTTGGCGCGGCTCTTAACATGATGCGTAAGCATGCGGAGCCCGATGGTGACGAGGGAACTCGTGAAAATCCTGAAGAACGCCAGGAACTGTACAACTTCATTCACATGATTAAGGGGTAAGTGATGGAATGGCCCAGACAACTGCTCGATAAGGTGGAAGAGTTTGAAGGCTTCAGTGAAAAGCCATATATCTGTCCCGCCGGATATTGGACTATCGGCTTTGGCACTCTCTGTGATAAATCGCATGCTCCTGTGACCAGAGAAGAAGCCGAGGCCTTGCTCATTGAAGAGCTAGACAGATGTTATAATGAAGCACTCATCCAGTGCTCAGTGCTCCGCAAAGAGCCTGCTCATCGCGCTCAGGCTATTGCGGTATGGATGCACAATCTTGGCTCTGGAGCCTTTGCCTCTTCCACTTTCAAAAAGAAGGTGAATGCAAAAGAATGGTATGATGCTGCTCGTGAAATGATTCGTTGGACTAAGGCCACAGTGAAAGGCCAAAAGGTCGAACTTGGTGGGCTGGTTCGGCGGAGATTTTACGAGGCAAGCGTCTTCCTGAATGGTGCGTAAAATGAGTATCCATGATATCTCAATAGATACATGGTTAGTCATTTGTAACATTGTCTGGGCGCTAGTTGTCTGGGCCATGAAACGCGAGGTCATTATCATAAAAAGTGACCTCATAACTAAAGACGAGTTTGATTCTTATACGTCATTTGAGGCTGCTGAACGTGAATCCTTAAGAAAGGATATGCACGCAATGGAAATAGAAGCTGCTCGAACCAAAGCAATTCTCGAGCAGCTTCCAACCAAGGATGATATTATAGATATCCAGACTCGTTTGCAAACTCTTTCAGAGCATTTAGCAGTTGTTGCTGCGTCGCGTCCTTCCGAGTCAAGGTGCTCAGCACGCGATCATCAACGGTCTTAGGAATTATTATATGGTCGACTAGCACCGGTTTGGTTTGTCCAGGCCGGCGCAGTCGACCATTTAATTGTTGATAGGTTTCGAGGGACCAAGTAAGTCCAAGCCAGCATATGCGGTGACCGCCATACTGTAGATTAAGGCCGTGGGATAATGAATTGGGGTGACAGAAAAGTACAGGGAGATTTCCTTTGTTCCATTCATGAACGTACTGCTTAGACAATTCGGTAGGAGTGCCCCCAATAATAGCTGGCGCCTCTGGAAGTCTCTTTCTAATTTCGATAAGTTCACTTCTAAACTGAATGGGGACGAGCATGGGATCGCCAGCTGCTTCCTCAATTCGGTCAAAGAGGGTATCTACTTTTGCGGTATTATCGAATATAATGTTACGCTGCTCGTCATAGATAGAACCTTGTAAGAGCTGGCGTAACCGTAATGAGAGTATTCCAGCAGTAGCTGCCGTAAGAGTACTTTCATTTGCAAGAGTCGTAATAAATTCTGTCTGAAACTCTTTATATCGTTGCATGGACGCTGGAGGGAGATATGCGGGAATAGATGAAAAGATGTATGGTTCAAGTTTAAGATAGTCATTTGCATCCAACCTGAAAGTTATATCTTTAATTTTATCAATCACAATATCCATTGCACCGTCGTTCTCAATCCATATGAATCTATCAATTTGAATATGATAGGTCATCATGAATTGAGTTTTCTTTTTTCCAAGGCGCTCTCCATCATCTAAAAGAAAATACTGCGACCACAAATCTCGTACGCCATTTGGTGCGGGAGTTCCTGATAGGGCATATGCGCGTTTAAAGAGTCGTTTAAACTCTTTCATGAGTTTGAAGCGCTTAGAACTAGAATCCTTTAGCTTTGTCATTTCATCCCAAATAATCATGCCGTCACGCATATAATTGGTCATTTCAATGGTCCAAGCCTTGCTCAACCAGTTGATACCATCATAATTTATGATATACACATCAAGACCTGGTTGCAAGTATCTTGTCTTTCCATGAAGTACTTGATACTTAAGATCAGGTCGCCATTTAGCTATTTCTTCAGGCCACGTAATAGCGGCTACAGTAAGAGGTGCAAATATGATTGTGGGACGATCAATCATATGAAGTAGAATTGCGGTCTTTCCCATGCTCATATCGACAGCAAAATATCCTACATCATGGCTATTGCCCCATTCTACAGCCTTTTTCTGATAGTCACGAAGTTCCATATTAATCGTCCTTCAGTCGGTGGAAAGCTACATGACATGCTCTACAAACCCAAACGATACTAGTAGCGCTATCTGGTCTATCATAATGTAAATGATGGCATTCAGCTGGTTGATCTCCACAAATTTCACATGTGGTCTTTTGTACAATTTTACCATGTCGTATAAGTTTACGCGTAAGTACTCTTACTGCACGTTTAGCTAAAAATTCAGGATTAAACCGTTGTTTTTCATCATAATATATTGTACTCTTTATTCGTGCTTTATCCGACATTTTATGCTTTTTCATAGTGCGTAACTCATTGGTATTATTAAACAATTGAGTTCTATGAGTTAAAAACTTTGAGACGATAAAATACCAAGGCCCCTCGCGTTTAACTCATAGAACTCGAGTTCTGTGCGCCCTTTTATGCCCTAGGCCTCATTTTTCTCGATTCCCAATGCTGTATCAGGTAAAAAGAGGAAGCAATTTTCAGGACTGAAAGGAAACTGAATATCTTTCCGCCGCAGACGCAATGACAGAACCGGATACCGCATGATATTGGCCTGAGTCTTCCACCAATCAATAAATGACTGGGGTTCGTCCAACCACTTGTCACATATCAGATTCTTTTCTGCCAGAGTATATTTGCAGATAAGAGCACGCAAACGCTGTGCAAGAGCATAAGCTACAGTATTCTTATTGAAAGAATTGCATATCTTACGTGCCTTAGTCACGCGTTCAAGATATTCACCATACCGCTCTTCTTGAATCTTCTTATTCGATCTCATGATATACCTCCTTATTTATCAATTCGAATTGTCTTAAGGCGAGGATGACGCATGCTGCCAGCTGGTGTGATTTCTTGGCAGGCTACTTCGACAGTTTGTCCAATAATTTCAGAGCTGTCCTGGAAGAAAATCGCGCGCTGTACATCAGACAGACCGCTACCGACCCTAACAGGCACGCCATGAAAGTCAATGATAATACCGCCAGCCATGCCAGCGTATTTTCCAGTACCTTCAAACACGTCGATAACTTTGCAGTCATAGGTGTCCTCGTTTTTGATTTTCATCCACGCGTGAGAGCGCTTACCAATATAGGTAGCGTCTGGCCATTTTACCATTGCTCCTTCATACCCATCAGATCTGAATTGGTTATAAAGATTGAATGCGCCATTCTCGGTATTTACCAGGTAATGCGGCACGAGCTTAATATTGCTCGTTTCCTTCACACAGTCAAGAAGAATACCCAGGCGACTGTGTAGATTCTCATCATGAAGGTCAGGTGTATCGAAAATATTAAACACTACCTCATCAGACTGAGCAAATGACCGAATGTCACCACTCGAATCCTGGAAAGACTTACCAGGTACGAGCAGCTCACCATCAAGTCTGAAAGAGTACTTTTTCAGCTCACTCAGTACACGGTCAAGACCTTTCAATTCAAAGCCCTTGCGTGACCTGATAGTAGGCGTTTCACCAGGCATATACATGGCACGTAGTCCATCAAGTTTAGGACTGACATAACAAGGCCAACTAGCCTTTTTCGGGTCATAAAGGTGTGCGAGGGCGATGGGAAATTCAGGAACAGTACCAGGTAGGGCGCGGTTAATGAGAGTGGTGCCCATTCCAAGACGAAGATCTTTTTCCACCATGCCAGCCAAAAGAAGAGCCGATTCATGGGTGAGCGTATTCATATGGTCATAAAATGCTTTCTTTGCTTCACGACCTCCAGAGCGCATAAGGCCATTCAAGACTTTGTTGGTATCGGCAGAGAATTCATGAAGGCCCAAACCAGAGAAGTTCGACCAATTGACCTTGTTGATATTAAAATGGATGAAGGGCGAATAGGTAGTACGCAAAACCTTTCGCAACTCAGGATGCTTGCGGAGAAAATCTACTTTAGCGTTGGTGCCACGAGTATTACGCAGTATCCTGAGAGTGTTATACATGTCGTTGGATGAAGTCATCTACTTGCTCCTTGGTAGATAAAGTTTCAATCTTACAATTAAAGCTCTTAATCAAATCATGAACGTATTCTTGAAGTTTACGCAGTTTCTTGCCTGGCGCTTTAAGCTCTACAAAGATACATCCATGATTGGGAAGAAATATTATTCTATCAGGAACGCCATTTCTCCCGGGAGATACAAACTTCCAACATTGACCTCCATGGCGCTCTACCTCTTGTTTGAGATAGCCTTCTATGCTTATCTCTCGAGTCCGAATGCGTGCAAAAGGTGATTCCATTCTTCTGCCTTCCTGAAAGAAATATAACGTGTAAAAAGCCGATGAATGACAGAAGTTCTACGCTTGTTTTCAAGTTCATATTTGAGAAACAGAAGCGTACCATTCTTGTCTATGTTTTTGGTTTGCAGAAAGATATTGATGTATGTCCAGTTAGACATGATAGCATCAATATCAGGATACACAGCCTTGGGATCTTGGGATACACTCCTCAATTCGTCATACAAAGCCACAAATGCCTCCTTATGTGTTTAAGCTTTCTTGTATCGCGGTCCATACCAACCTTCGGCTCTCAAAGGTAAGCCCTCCGCCCAGGGCTCGGTGTGACACATACATGTTTCTAATAATGCAAGACGTTCCTTTGGGTCATGTTCGAAAGATTCTTCGCATATTACCTCATCATAAATAGATCCTATAATATTTAAGCCGTTTTCACGACACTTAAATTTGCCATCATACAATATATCCCGGCCCAATGCCTGAATGACGTTTTCTGTCAATTTACCTGGAGTGCTATACTGCCGCATGTAAGTCTTAGTGGTCTGATCCATACCCATATATGACAGAGTGTCGCCGTAGAGACCTGGGGCAATCTTAGGGTCGTAATAATACACAGCACGACCAGAGGGAAGGAGCATCTGTAGCCAACGATGATTATTACGATCAATAACTACCTTAAACTGAACACGATTTGTTGTAAAGGTATATCCCTCATTTCTAAGAGCATTCATTGCGCATTTCATGAGAGCATACCACATTTTTACAACAAGGGGATACTTGGTTCTATAAGCTTGAACAATAGTCTGAGCTTCAGACATAGAAAGAATTACGCCAATACGTTCTGCATAAGCAATAAGCTTTTGTGCACCCATGCCGTATCCACAACCAAGAATGCCAACTTTACCTGTTTGCCTTTGGTCCTTGACTACTTGTTCATAAGTCGTATTATAGATTTCTGCGGCCATATCGATATATTGATCGAATTTTTGAGCGAAACGCTGTACTGCCACATAATCTTCAGCAAGCCAAATAAGTAAAATATATTCAATAGCAGAGTAGTCTGCGGCCAGAATATATTTACCATCTGGTGCTTTAATCATTGACCGAATGAGAGCACGAGCCGACTTAACAGGATTACGCTCGCATATGGAAAAATCAAAATACGCTGCAATCTCGGACTCAACGTCTTTAACACTAGCGCGAGGGAGATTAAGCAACTGAAAACCCATACCAGTAATGCGACCGGTGTGGGCACCGTAGTATCGACTGTTATCGTACATACGGCCATTATGTTCCATAGACATAATGCGCTTATACTTTCCGATCGAAGACAAGCCAAGGGAAGCGCGCAGTTCAATAAGGCTAACAACAGAATCAGGCAATTCAAGAAAGTGTTCATCATTCATTACCTTTTCTAACTTGTCAGCTGTAAGGCTTTCCAGGAATTCATATCCCATAGCCTCATTGATAAATTCTTTTATGCGTTTAATCTGAGTTATCTTTGTAACTTTGCCATTGGTAATGCCTGGCAGAATATTGTTCTGCTCTTCCATATATACGGTAGTTACTTCAAGGATCTTAGCTGCTTCATCAACCGCCATAGGAAGCCCTGTCGCGTTAATATCACAGTTAAGTTCCCATATGGCCTGTTCTCGTTTAGAAAGAGAAGAAGAGGGCAGTGCAGCCAATAGTGCCTTAGTAGAAGTAACGTCCTGCATGTTATACATGACGTAACGGTCCCACTGAGGGCCTGTAAGAATGGTACTTGCGAGATGTTTAGGTACAGTACGAAAGTGTTTAATGAGAGAAGAGCCTGCAGAATCTTTAATCTGCTGCGGGCACATGACCGCTGTAGCTTTTTCAAGATCCTGTGGCAAGCCATATCGTCCACAGACCGCCTGAACGTCAATAAAGTCATGAGGAGTAACCTCCAAGCCCAGTATATAATGGATGACGTCCATTTCAAACTGGGCATTAAAAGCTACAATCTTTGCTTGCTTAGTTATGACGTATTCACTTATCGCTTTAGCAAATGATTGAAAGCCAGTATGCACTGTTTCAGTTATCATTGGCTCGTCATCAATTTGAAAGGAACAGATCTGGACATAGGTGGAAGGGTGGTGCATATATCGCGCACGTCCTTCTACCATAAGATCCACATCTGAACCTGTTTCAAAGTCAAGATATATGTGCATGGAGGTTACTCCTATTATGTGTTAGTGATAATTAAAATGACTGCGGCCAAAGGTACGTACAGCCATGTAATAGAGTTGTGCACGAATGCCGTGCCCCATGCGCTTCATGCAGTCCCTGAGAGCTTTATCCGCTTCTTTGCGGTCAGCTTCAGTACCACCCCAGTTGTACGCTTCATCATGCTTGTCACAACACCCTTCCCACGCAGGCGGTGTGCCAAGAACTTTTCTCCAAAACTTAGATATTCCCGCGGAACATCCATCGCCCTTTTCAACAATTGCCATAATCTCTCCTACAAATTTTGTAGAAAGGTGGATAAAAGAAAGGCCGGTAACTCGTGGGTGCTACCGGCCTTTGTATTAGTTATTGCAGATCTTCATCGCCGGCCGGCTCAGTATCAGCCACACCAGCAAATACCGATGTAGCGTCGCCAGAGCGTCCATCGAGTCGGTCATCGTCGCGGCGCTTCATGATATTGTTCAATCCGCATCCGACGCCGATGGATCCGCCGGTGTTGAACGGGAAGAAGTTGCAATCAACCATGGCCCATACGCCGCTATAAATCGCGCCTTCTTCGAAGATGGGCTTGGCATACCGGTCAACGATTCCGGGTTTGTCATTAGAAGACGCCGACACGAACATGTGGCCACGATAAGCGGCTCGCGAATCCTTCTTGTCATCCGTAGCTATTTCGTAATAGGCGTCGCCATCACGAAGAGGATACTTGAACGTAGGATTCTGGGACCCGGCCTTATTGAACTTGCCCTTCTGGATACCCTTTTCAATGGCCGCGTCAATCTGGCGCTTGAACCAGTCGATGGCGTCCTTGTTGGTTTTGGGAATCAGGATACCAACAGAGTACTTCAGAACGCCACTCTGATTGGCTTTGGGTTCATCAACGGACACGTACGTAAGGCGAACTTCGGGAGTGATAGCCATAATAATCTCCAGTTTGTCAGATTGAGGTTTGTCAGAATGTTTGCGTGCAGTCCGACGTTAGCGAGTTTTGCTATAGCCAAGTTTGATGCGCTCATAATTGATGTGCATCTTTCTCTTGAACACATCCTCAACTTGCTCCCACGACAGCGAGTTGTTTTCCATAAATGCGCCCAAGAAGAAAAGTATATCAACCACCTCTTCCGCCATATTGTCCATATTGTAGGACTTATAGCCCAACGGACGCCAAGGCTTCCAAGGGGTAGATTCTTGCAGTTCGGTCACTTCATTATGAAGCGCCGCAATCAGTTGATTGTTCATGTCACGCCGATCAGTGGCAGACCGTACAGTAGAGTTCTGATCTTCCTTGGCAATCGGATAACCAAGGATCTCATGATACTCTTTAATCATCGCGAACATATTTGCCGCGGTGAGAGACTTTTCAGTTTCCATAGCTAAGCCCCATATGTATCCATGTATCTTCAGGCCGTACACGTGACCACAAACCATGACCGGTTTTGTTATGATTGGTCTCATTCACGAACAGCACTTTAGTACATCCAGCATTTATAAGTGCCGCAGTACATTGGATACATGGTTCGAGTGTGCAATATGCCACAAAAGGTACATTGCTTGACCGCTGAATGAGGGCGTTTATTTCGGCGTGCACAGCATAGCAGGGCAAGCCGTCATTTTTAACACAACAATTCTCATCGCAGCAGTTGAACACGCCTTTGGGATTGCCGTTGTAGCCAGTAGACAGAATATTGCCTGTCTTCTCGTCTACCAGCACGCATCCGACCTGCTTGTCAATACAAGTAGACCGTTGCGCGACTGCCGTAGCTACTTGGATATAATACTGGTGACGGGAGATCCGCATGACATCTTTCCCTGGTTGCAGCGGCCATTGTGCATAAAGCAGTATGGCCCGATCATTGAGAACAGTTCGGGAAACCAGTCGCAGCACATAGAGTGCATAGCCGCGGCCAACATCTGCATTTCCTGAACGTTGCGGTGACAAAGCCGGAGCTGCAAGAAGTTAATGAGTGAGCGTGCGTTCATGGTCACAACCACATTGACGCCGGCGCTCATGGGAAGCAGCATACGAGCTTCTTCTTTTGCTTCACCATCCTGCATAAGAAGAGCATATGCGTTTACCGCTTCGGCATGCGCCTTTTGTACGCGTTCATCATTGGCCATATAAGGATGCACAAAGCAGTCATAGGATGTATAGTCCTGATAATGCTGACTGCTGGACGTGTATGAGGCAATACGATGACGCACATGCTGATCAAAGCAAGCCCGAGATACGTCGGTAATGCGGAAGCAAATGACCGCGTGTTCCACAGGATTGAGATGATCAGCCGAGATCAAGAATGATAATAGAGCGCTCGGATTTCCCTTGATCTCGGGGTTCTTCTTCATCGTTTGCTGGGCAGCCAGGGCAACCACATTTGCAGGATGCGGGGTCGACCATATTACTTGGGCTTTCGGGGCATACGGCTTCAGCATTTTCTTGCTCTCCTTCGATTGTGCAGTAAACAGGGTGATAGACCCGCAGGCCATGAAAGCGCGGAGCTTTCACGTAATTATCGCCGTAATTGCATGCTTTACACATGCGCCCTTTAGGACGAGAAGACCATTCGCAGGTATCACAGCCCTTAATTACAAACTGTTCTACAGCATGGTCATAAGGGTGTCCACAATCTTTGACTATAAAGTTGTTGTCACCCTCATCATTGTTCTTGTAGTATGTACATGCAACGCACTTGTTATTGGTAACAAGATTGTTGCTCAGTGCACTATATACACAATTTTTGCACCCCGTTTCGACAGACTTTGCACTATCATTTTTTGGGATTACACGCGAACCAATGCAGAAACATAGCATTAGCTGCAACATGAACAAGGTGAGACTGACCCGATTCAGGATCATTCATCTCACCGCGCTCGAAGGCATTCAGATGACGATGCAGAGCATCAAGATAGCGCCGATGTGCGTTATCTGTGGTTTTCCAATCCTCAGGCCCATATTTTTCTGCGCCCATGGTAAGAACCTCTGCTAGTTCAAGGGCAAACTTGGGTTCAATGAGCGAGAAAAAGGGCTTTCCAAAATCAAATTTCGACATATTAAGCTCCTCTACAACATTTGTTGTAGATTAAAACGCCTTTTAAAGCCCGCCCGAGAACAGCCTTATACTCGGGCGGGCAGCCATAAGGTGGCGATTATGACGTGATTAAAGCAGCTTCCGTCGTAATCGCCATGCTCATGACTGGACCTTAGACGAGTTCTTCGTCCGCGGTGATTTCCACGTTCAGGTCCTGATTCGGCTGGCCTTCAACTTCCGAGAGCAGCACGCTGGCGAGTTCAAGCTCAAGCTCAGCGATGCGGTGGCGCAGCTGCAGTTCACGGGAATCAGGGTTCATGTTAAGGCGGGCGCCGGCAGTGGTCAGAGCCTTGGCAGCGTTGGCTTCGCGCTTCTTGGCCCGGGCGAGGATTTCTTCAGGCGTAAGGGTCTTGGTCGGCTTGCGATTGGCAGCAGCGGCGGCCTTCTTGGCTTCGAATTCATCAGCGGTGCCGATGTGGTAGACGCCGTTTTCGTCAGCCATGGGATACTTGCTCATGAGGCGAAGCTGGGCGAAAATCGTGCCGCGGCTCTTGTTGGAAATACCGACCGTCTCTTCGATGCTCTCGTTGGTGGCGCCGCCTTGTTCGATGAGCCAAAGGGTGTGTTCACGCTTGTTGGCAAATTCCATGATAATGCTCCTGTGTTTGTTTTAAATGCTTTGTGCACTTGATGTGAATTTAATATGCCTCAATTTCATCTTGATGTAAACCCTTTTTTCACCGTTTTTAGAAAAATTTTCTCTGGTGTAGGGTTCCAAAGTTATGTTACTCCTCAGTAACATTAGGCAAAAGAGCAGTGTATTCATCCAAAAGACGCTTGAGATCAGGATCTTGCTTTGCCATGTTATAACACATTTCAAGGAATTTGGATTCCGTCAACCGAGTTTCCATAGCCTTTCTGAGCGCGGTCATACGGAACAAAAAGTTTCGCGCCGCGTTCACATCTGCAATATGATTGGTAACATTGCAGATAAGAAACGCCGAAGCCTTTTCCTTATACTCAAATCCATCGGCTACGACTTTGACAATCTTATACCCATCGCGGCACTCAGCTACCACCAGGTCGCCGATATTGCACTTGAATGTGGCCTGATATGAGTATACTTTATCGGACATATGGTCAGAGTCAGTTCCTTCTGCATACTTAAAGAACCTTACGCCGTAATAATAGAGCTTCATACCTCAGTTACCTCCTGAGTCTTAAGGTTGATAGAGCCCCACGCCCATGTGTGATAATCGTCATCTTCAGCGCTTCCGAAGGTACACGTGCCGCACATCCATACGTCATGCACGGTGTTGTCTTCTTCGAGCCACGTGACAGTGCCTTTCTTACCACAGACCAAGCATGTCCCATCCAGGTTGACATATGCGTAATCTTGTTGAACTTTCATCGCTACTCCTTCGTATCTGCCACAGATGCAAAGACAGTCGCCGCGTCTCGAGTGAGGCTCATAGCAGGACGTGGGTCAGACGCAGGCACAATAGATGCCGCGCCGTACTCAGTCTGATAGAGCTTGTTGAATTCAGGGTCAGTCTTAAGGCCCTTAACCAGCTTTTCAATGGCTGCTACAGACTTGAGGTCAGCGTCAAACAGTTCGCTGGCATCGATGCCCTTTTGTTCCATGAACTGAATGACACGATCAGAAGATACAGACCACTTGCGTGACCCTCGTCCCTGGACGACCTTGTAACCTGGGATAGCTTCTGCCCCCTTCAGATAACATTGGGTACGCACATAGTCCTTGACGGCCTTAATGGCGTTTTCAAGAGACGGAATCTTGGCATAGAATTCCGCAATCTTCTTATGGTCTACGCGCTGCGCCTCAATATCCGCGTACATTGCGAAGGCTTCAGCGGCCTGCTGATTGACCTGGGCATGGCGTGCAGGGCATACAGCACTGGCTCTGCACCACCTGCATGCGTCAAGAGATGGCCTAAGCACAGGATTGTCAATCCGTTCTGCTGTTCTAAGAGCCGGTGAAAGAACGGACTTGTACCAGTTATCCACGTACTCTCGTGTTACAGTCTGGTAATCGAAGTTGTCGAGGCGAGGCTGCGCGACATGCACAGTCACCTGGTTAATAGACGGAAACTTTTCCAACAACAACCACGCATATGCGAGGAATTGAGGATTGTCAAGCACAGCCACATGCACGCCGCCGCCAAACTTCCAGTCAATGATATGTGCTGCTGACGTGGTAGGATTGATCAGCACCACGTCAGCAGTACCAGCCACATCCGTTTCAACAGCAGAGATCATATACATTTCAGTAAAGATCGCACTGTTGTTGTCACGAATGGACGTGAGGTAGTCCATGCACCGTTCCAAGAGGACCTTGTAATCAGTGCGCACATCAGGCATGGTGTTGGAATCAATATACTGCTCCATATAACTGTGGAGCATGGTGCCTTCAGCAGCGTAGGGCGAAGTCGGAAGTTGCTCAATTCCTTCGCTCATGAAAACAGAACCTGGGCATGCAATGATGCGAGACAACTGAGACGGGGAATACTTGGCGTGCTTTGCGTTACTCATCGAGAAGCTCCTTTAGTTCTAACATGTTATATACAGCAGGAAATGCTACACTTTCAAGGTCGTCGTTGCGAAGATAGGGGAGGCCTTGTACCGAGAAGGTGCACAGGCCATAATGGTCATGCCAGGCTAAGAGCAGGTCTCCAACCATGTGCGTTCTAGGAGATTTGATCACCCAGTGACTGTTGCCCCGCACCTCTTGGCCCCTACCATTTATTAAATGACATAGGTACAGCATCAGTGGTCCTCCAGCATGCAGCCGAAAATGGTGAGACCGATGCCTACACCTAGGCTCTGTGCCTGCCCATGCTGGCTCATGTCGCATGTGAATGCCAGTATAATGAGGAGAACGCCAACGAGAACGAAGAAGACTCGCATATTAGTCATGAGGATAACACCTCTTAAGTACGATCGGCGCAATGACTGCTAAGAAGGCACCACGCCAATCATTAATGAAAATATACGCCACTGCCGCGCTATGGAACACCACGAATGAGAGCCGAGTCCAATTTACCATGGACATATCCTGCACGCCTTTGCCACGGAATGGGCCTTCTGATTGTCCAAAGGATGGAGCTGAAGCAGAAAATAACGCTGCAGGCTTCCGCTTATACGTCCCCAGGTGTCTTCATCTGCGCACTGTTGGAGCGCTGCAACACACTTAGAATAAGGACAATTGTAACCTTCTGCCTCAGGAATAGAATTCCAGACTGCAGATTGATCATCCATTGGTTCTAAGGCCATATGCGTATAAAACTGAATTTGCGCCTGTTCTTCCATTGTCAGATTCGTGCTATTCATAATAAGTCTCCTATTCGTTTCATTCATAAAGATAGAATAGCACGAATCTGTTTTGATGTACACTGCTATAACACCATTATTTTTAGTTGATTTATTTGGTTATAAACTCTTTAAAGGCTTGGGCTCGTACCTCTTCTAACGTCCATGGAACCACATAATAGGTTTTAAGAGTGCGGCCTGCGCCTATTTGTATAACGCCATCAATAAACCGCGCTGATTTAAAAGGTAAAGTTAACGATTGTGATACTCCAGTTTGCAAATATTCCATAGCATATCTACGTGCTGCATTCTTTACTGCAGGAAGGCTACCGCGGAAATCAGGCCATCTCATCTGAATAAGAGTTGTGAGTTGCTTGGCTGTCAGTAGCAATTTAGACGTTTGAACACTACCAATGTCTGCTAGAACGCTTTTTGGGTCAAATGAATCGTCAATCGGGAAGCACTCTCTCAAGATCATATCGACCTCAGTCATGGCCGTACCCTGTACATTTGACTCATCTAACCGCTTCATTATGTCTTGAGGAAGAATCCAGGGCTGCTTACCTTGTGCTACCAATTGCTCAAATTCTAACTTCATCTGGCGATAGAAAGCGTGCCAATTGAAGTATATGAGATCCTCAGTATGGATATGTTGGACACGCACCCACCACATTTTGCGAGTGCCATTGCGCATCATCCGCTGCTCATAGTCATTGGATGAGCCCAATACAAAGGCCTTGCGCTGGAGGCGTATAGAGTCTGAAGAGTAGATTGGTGTCACATCCAACCATGCTTTTGACATAATGGCCTTAAACTGAGAGCTGGATTCCTGGAAGTTGATGAATCCCTCTGCCTCGTCTATCACTAAAAAAGATGATGCAGCGAGAGCCAACTGGAAGTCCCGGAGCCCTTTTTCACTACGTATAACGCTTGTGAGAGACCTAACAAGGTATTTTTTGAGTGCTTGAGGTACCAGAGACTCGCAAAATGTGGACTTGTATGAGCTCTGAGGCCCGGTCAAATAGAGAAAGCCCTCCGCAGAGTCTATCCCAGTATTGGGAAAGCAGTTGAGTTTTATTATAAGCATGAATGAGGCATAAAATATGGCTCGCGCCACCCTCAGGTCCTGTGCCTCATCGAAGTCTATAAATGTCATGAGTTGGTCAAGAGTAGGAGACCAGGTGTGAGGTGGCGTGCGTGGTGGCACAGGCAACAATGGCCGCGTGTTAGTGGAGTATATGGGTGTCAATGAGTCATCTGACTTCAACCACATATCAAAGATATTAGGTTGGATAGCCTGTTCTAACAGCACCCTGCATATGGCCTGCGCTCCCTTAAGAGTGACATGAGAGCTAGGAAACATCGACCGCTGTATCATGGTTATGAGATGCGTTTTAAATGTTTTGCCATCAAACGGTCCCATCATATGTGGGAGAATAAAGGGAGAATTGAAGTGTTTTGTAAGGATTTCCTCATTTCCAGTAATATAATAGTTCTGAAAATCAGAATAGATCTTGAGGTCATAGTACTTCATAAAGTAAAGGTAGTTATCTAAGGCCTCAATATCTGGGATTCTGGCGCCTTTTGTCGTTTGTTTCATAACAGGGAATTGCATTCTTAGCTCTTGAGCGAGAGCAAAGATTGTAGCTTTAGTCAGGTATCTATCATGAGGGATAGCGTTAAATGACGACCATTTTTGAATACATGAATCGCTACCAGTATAATGTGTGGGATCTGTAGCAGACCATTCATCAAATGACATAGCCGCTTTCATTGTCAACTTTTGTGAAACTGATGAATGTAAGGCCATCCCGATTGACAACCAAAAGTCATAATGCTCATATGTACGACCAGTTAAGGCTTCCCATGCGAGCTTGACTTTAGGTGATTGATTTAAAGGAATAAGTTTCAATGCTTGAATTAGCTCATCAAAGTCCTCAGGTGAGTCAACGGTTGCGGTGGTAGCGGTGGTATTGGTAGTAGAAGGTATAAGAGCGGTTTTACGGGCTTGTGCGCGCTCCTCGTATGTGGTAGGAAGGTCAGTGATAGCATGAAACTCTTCATCAGTCAGAACGTGAAGTGTAGGCGAAGAAATTGGCGCCACCTTCCCTGTCACAACCATGAAATTGCTATGAATTGATGTTTGCCCCTCGCCCAGTGCAGTTTGAACGGGATGTTTGCAATATGCTGGATATTGAAATGATTTATTCTGGTACAGGTAGTACAAGTGCAGTTTATCGTTTAAAGAAAACTCTGTGTACGTATTGGGGAGAAGAGAGGTAAGAGTTGGGTCATGCTGGTCAAGATACCGCTGACAAATTTGAGGATCATCTAAATCCACTACAATCAGTTGATTATAGATGGATGTAAAGATTCCTGCGTTAAATGTCGGATGCTCTGTCAGGAAAGGGAGCAGAGAAATGAGGGTTTGACCGGTTTCACTACGCGGAGCATCTTGAGGGTTCGCCCACAGAGGGACCTTGGCCTGTGGCGAATTATCCGCGCCAGTGGATCGTGTCCAATTTGGAATAGACGCTAGAGTAGCAGGGATATTTTGTGTGTTAATAGCCATTAATTACGCTCCATGGCTTCAAAAATGTCAGACATAAAAGCCGGGATAAAGGTCTCGCAAAGCTCTGTCATTAACGCTCCCTGGATTGCCTGATATGGCTTTAGAAAAGGGTAAATACGATACCTATCTACTTTCAGATACGCTGCAATAGTAGAGACAGGGAATCCCGCAGCGTAAAGACAAATGGCTAATTTTTGGTCTCTGTCATCAAGTACGGGGGTTGTGCTCTTGATATTTTTTACTACTGCTAGAATTTCAGAACGCGTCATACCCATGATTTTTCTCCTGTGTTGATGGTAAAATTAATTGCCTTTATAAAAACATCTTAACAATTTTTTATTATGATGTACATACTTTTTTTTTATTTAAGTATTTCAGCCCTTTATCGGGCGCTCAGTTAATTCAGGTAGTTATGGAGAATACAATAATTTCAGGTATTTAAAAATGCTTAGTTAAATCAGGTGCTTTGGACGTTTTTCATGAATACGATGAACACGTTTATCAAAGTTAAGTATTTCAACTGTTTATGGGGCGCCTAATTAACTCAAGTATTTACGGAGAATACAATAATTTCAGGTACTTAACTTTGCTTAATTAAATCAAGTGCTTTGGACGTTATTTCCGATAAAAGTGTAAATAAAAATTAAAGGCAAGCATTTCAACCATTTAATTTTTTCCCCTTGAGGTTAATAATTTCAAGTACTTATCTCAGAGTGAAAATCGATGTAAATTTCCAATAGGGTTTAAGTACTTGAAATATATGAGGATTCGTGGAATATCGATTTTAGCGGCACACTCCCCCAAAACCCTTTATATAATACTCCTTTAGAACTAATTTTTACTAGGTTACTAACTTATTTTTATTACTTTATCACTTTTTTACTTTAAAAAAATAAAATAATATAATAAATATAAAGGTTTACGTGGCGCCCTAATGAAAGTGCGGAGGCCTAAGCGGTTTTTCGCGTTACTTGATTATTTTTCGCCCTCTGTTCTGCCAATATTTTGCCGAGAGTTTTTCTGAAAGAGCAGATCCGCGAGTCCCCGAATCCTGAGTATAAAAGAAGGCCCGCATCGTGAAATGCGAGCCTTGAAAGTAAGAATTTTTGCTGATTAAGAAGCAGCTTCCCAAATGAACTTCTTGCCAAGCGGGTCAGTGGCAATCATGATGCCCGCCTTCTTGAGATAAGACAAATTGGAGCTAATGACCGCGGGCGACGTGTTGCAGGTTTCAGCAAGTTCCTTGATGCTCATATGAACGCCATTGGCGAGGGCTGCCTGAATCTTGTTCTTAATAGAATCAGGATTGTTGAACTTCTGCTGATACGTCTGTACCGCGAGAACCAAGTCTTCATGAGAGAGGGCATTGAGGGCTTCGAGCGACAGATTGTTGAGTTCGTTGATAGTCATGGTAGATCTCCTAATGGTTAGAATTTATTTAGCGTCATCACGCTCATTTGTTGAATTCAGTATACGCCTATTCTAGAGGGTTGTAAACCCTTTTCTGAATAGAATTTAAAAATATTTTCTGCTTTCTCTATACAGGTATAATTGAGGACTTGGGTTGTCCTGCAATTCATTCTATCATGTATTGCAGACTTTGTACACGCCAAAACCTTGGGCAACTCAGGACCTTGGGCAACCCTCATGGGTCCGTGACAGCTAATGATAGCGAGGGACTCCTGAATGCTCAATCAGGGGTAGGCGACTGCGGGTGACTCCTGAATGCTCAATCAGTGGGTGTCTGTCATCGGCTGTCAGTGACACCCGGTTGAACGCACGATCAGCCGGCCCGTCTTGCCCGCGGCGGCCGATCTGGTGGTACGGTGAACGGGAGTGAACCATATCATCATAGCTGAACAAAGTGAAGCGTTATTATCTGTGGAACAGAGTGACACATTGTCCCAATGGTTGAACCAACGGTGAAACACCTCACGAGAAGCAAGGGCGGAGTCCCGAAGCGTATCTGCTGATTCGAGCGAATAACATGAGTGAGCTTCCACTATTAAGAGTTGAGGCGGAGCCTCAAGCTCGTATATGTCCAGTTACAGCGTAGCAGCGCTAGCTGTATGAGCGATTAGGCTTGTAAGTGAGGGTGGAACCCGAAACGAAGAGCCGTAGCGAATACTATACTAGCGAAGCGGGCCTAATAGTTGCGAATGAATCAAATTATTTTATTTGCGTTCACCGGAAGGTGAATGCGAGTAAAATAATTTGATTGAGCCACCACGCGGTACGCAGGTGAATAAAAGAACTATCAAGAATATTGTTGACAGCTATCAATGATTCTGATAAGGTGTATCTAACGAAAGGGAGGAAATATGAATAATGAAGATTTGAGAGATATAGTTAAGGTGGAATGGTGGGAGGATAATAGGTATTTGGTGGTATTTGGAAGTGGTAATGAGTATATTGTGGAATTGAATGTGATGGTAGATTGGTTTAATAATAAGATGAAGGAGAATAGTTATGTGTGATGATAAGAGAGGAGAAGAATTTTGGAATGTAGAGGATTTGGAAGAAGAATTGATTGATGATTTAAAAGGTGTTTAAATTTAAGGGATAGAATAGAATTTGAATTAGATATGTGTGTGAGAGAGGGTGAGAGGTTAAATGGTAGTAATGGAGAAGATGAAGATGATAAAGAAGGTAATGAAGGAAAATTGGGATAGAATTTATAATGAAATAAAGAAGGAGTATTTTTAATGAATGAATGTATGGAAAAGGTTATGATAGGAAAGATTAAGGAATGGTTAGGAGATGAAGAGTATGTTTATGATATTTATGATTATGAGATAGAATTTAAGAGAAGGGGTGAAATTGAGTTGTGGAAGTGGTGGGTGGAAGTGAATCAATTGTGGTGGTGGATGGAAACAAGATAAGGTATGAATATGATAGAGGAACTTATAATGGTTCCTCTATCATTTTCTTTCAATCGGCTGGCAACGCCAGATCCGACGAGTAATACTATTATTCTTAATGGGGTATTAGGGAACAACGTGACCGTCCCATTAAGAATAATAGTGTTATGAGGAGGATAGATTGAAAGAAAATGATAGAGGAACCATTATAATGCACATGATATGAGAAATACCTAAATACTTTGCTGCTTAGGTATGAATTATGTCATAAAGAAATGCTTTTCTAGAAAAATTGGGGGCCCCGGGGGCAAGGACGCGGAGAAAAAGTAGTTCTTAGGTCATCCCGCATTATATTTGTCTCTTTTCCTACTTCTCTACAACATTTGTTGATAACTCCTTATACGGGTGGGTCATCCCGCGTTATATTTGTCTCTTTTTCCTATTTCTCTACAACGTTTGTTGATAACTCCTTATACGTGCGCGTCATCCCGCGTTATATTTGTCTCTTTTCCTACTTCTCTACAACGTTTGTTGATAATTCCTTATACGTGCGCGTCATCCCGCATTATATTTGTCTCTTTTCCTATTTCTCTACAACATTTGTTGATAACTCCTTATACGTGCGCGTCATGCGAAGGATTATATTTGCCTCTTTTTCCTATTTCTCTACAACATTTGTTGATAATTCCTTATACGTGCGCGTCATGCGAAGAATCCTCATAACACATGAGTTCTATACACAGAACTCGAGTTCTATAGAAAAAGCATGAGGAGCCTTGGTATTTTATCATTTTCACATTTTTCTCTATAGAACTCACCCCTCATGCCAATTTCACCTCTATAGAACTCAGTAGTTCTAAAGCTCCGAGTTCCATAACTCAGGGCTTTAGAACTAATGAGTTTAGAGACTTGACCAAAATTCTTGTGTACATTTCCCAAAATACTTGATATGGTACTTGTGTAAGGAGAAAATCATGGATATTTCGACCCGGTGTGACAATATGCAGCAGCAAGTTAGGTTGCTGTATGAGATATTCGGCTTTGAGGCGGATGAAATCGCCCCATTTGTCGGTCTCGCGCCCACCATGGTCAAAATGATGATAGCTGATGGGCAGTACATAAAGGCCCCGACTAAATTTTCCAGTTTTTCGAAGAACGCAGATGACGCAAGGGACCAACTGATTGAAGTGATAATGCGTAAACAGATGGCCTTTGCGCCTATTTACGCACAAACTGAACTCATTCTTCTGCAAAAAGTAGCTGAATTAGCATCAAATATGGATGCAGATGACCCCAATGCGGCTCGAAAGCTCGACCTTCTTGCAAAAACTACGGCTACCCTCAATCAAGCAACTGTTGCGGCTATTTTGTCGCATGTATCACAGAACAAATCTAATGATAGTGGGATGAAGATAGAAGTAGTCAATACATTTTCAAACTAGGGACCTTCGTCGTGGCCATAGCCCCAAAAGTCATAACCATACCACGCAATTTTACACCGCGTGACTATCAAATTCCTCTGTACAATTGCCTGGCAGAAGGATATAAGCGTGGGTTGGCTGTGTGGCATCGAAGGGCTGGCAAAGATAAAGTGTTTGTTAATATTCTGGCCAGAGAGTCGATCAAACGCGTTGGAACCTATTTTTATATTCTTCCATATTATAAACAGGCGCGCGCGATCATCTGGGAAGGGATGGACAAAACAGGGTTTCGTCTGATAGAGCACATCCCTAAAGAGTTGTGGGTTCGCAAAGACAATCAGCAGATGACCTTAGAACTCGCCAATGGCTCATTTATTAGATTCCTTGGGTCAGACAATATCGATTCCATTGTGGGTACGAACCCCGTGGGCGTCATATTTTCAGAGTTTTCGTTGCATAAGCCTGAGGCTTGGCACTACCTAAGGCCAATCCTGCTAGAAAACGATGGGTGGGCCTTGTTTAATGGGACGCCTCGGGGTCATAACCACCAGTGGGAAATGGACCTGTACGCACGTACCTCCGACGACTGGTTTTACTCCAAAGCGACCATAGATGACACCCATGTGATGACAGAGGAGCAGGTACAAGAGGAAATCGATGCTGGTCTTCCTCCGGCCCTGGCAAAACAAGAATTTTATTGCTCATATGAGGCTGCATTGGTTGGTGCATATTACGGTGAGCGCATGGAGGCCATCTCGTCACACATACTCCCCACCATTTCATGGGAGCCCAATCTCTTGGTCAATACTGCATGGGACCTGGGCATTGATGACGAGTTAGTCATATGGCTGTATCAGAAGGTGCATAGCGAAATCAGAATCCTTGATTGTATCCATGATAATGGACATGCTCTGGATTACTATGTGCGTCTGCTCAATCAACGTCCATACGCCTATGGATACCATATCCTCCCTCATGACGTTGAAGTCAGAGAGCTATCTTCTGGTCGCAGTCGCAAGCAGACACTGATGGACCTGGGACTCCAAGACATACGTGTCAATAAGCGCATACCTGTGGAAGATGGGATCAATATGGCCCGTAATATACTCCCCAGGTGTTGGTTTAGTGAAGATAAATGCTCAAAAGGCATTGAAGCCTTGAAGGGCTATCGTGCACAATATGACTCGAAAACGAAGACATATGGGGCGCCAGTTCATGATTGGATGTCACATTACGCAGACGCATTCAGAATGATGGCGCAGCATGAGCGTTACCAAGAGTTTGCAACACGCACTTTACCCAGTCGTACACGAGATTATGACTATAATCCGTTGACATATGGAGAATAACATGGGCGGTACAGTCAAGAAAGTTTTTGGTGGTGGCAGCTCTTCCAAGCCTGATACGAGTGCGTATGAGGCCCAGCTCGAGGAGCAGCGCAAGGCGACGGAGGCCCAGCTCGAGGAGCAGCGCAAGGCGACGGAGGCTGCTGAG
>ENA-ORRW01000629-ORRW01000629.1-human-gut-metagenome-genome-assembly--contig:-NODE-629-length-39828-cov-32.144998_pt1 | contig 39828 bp, 29 predicted proteins | sample MGYA00242183_ERZ509150 | MGnify/ENA primary metagenome ERZ509150 (study PRJEB26280, sample SAMEA2338639) | human gut metagenome | biome: human gut; feature: human-associated habitat; material: faeces... | reverse complement strand
AATTCCAGAAAACGAAAAAACGGTACGGAATGTATTCTTTGCTTTGAATGCGTGAAGAATTGTCCGAGAGATGCACTATAAATTCCAGTTTGTAGATGATTGTCAACTAGGATAGTGTCATAAGCTATCGCTCTAAAAAATCAAAACCCGCAAGAAAGTGGTCTTGATAGAATACTTCCATTCATGCTATACTAAAACCAGCTTTAATGCACAGAAAAATTGAAAGCGGAGGATAGCCAATGGATACCACTAAAAGATCACCCATCGACCGCCTGCTCTTTGCCACTTTTCTGAAAGGCCGCACTTCTTCCCGTGATATATGGGAAGAAAAGGGCGATATGACCCCCAAAGATAACCAGAAGATCATCGAGGAAACCAACGAGATCATCAACGATGATTCCACCTATCCCTTCATCAGCTACCTGTCCGACCTGCTTGCAAAATCCAAGCCCTCTGATGATGCTGTCAAAAAACTGCACGACTGCATCGACAAAGTTGCAATTGCGTTGGGGCACGACAGCACCGATGTGTTCCGTGCGCTCCTTGCAAAACTGATCGAGCAACCGGAAGAAAAGCAGACCTTTGACCGTCTGCTGGAGATGGCCGAGAAATTGGCGGCAAAGCACTGAGATAACTTTACGAGGTGATTTCAATGAGCTACGGTTGGGCAACTGTTTTCACTTTAGCGGCATGGTTTGCAGGACTTGTGATTGATGCAAATGTGCGGGTCGGCGACCTCGGTTTACGAACAGTGCTTCCTGTCATCGTGATGGGGTGCTGCGTTATGAAGTACATAAAGGACAATAGCAAATAATCTTATCTCCATACACTTTCCAGCGGGCGACCACAAAACGGGTTGCCCACTCTTTTTATGCTCAAAAAAAGAAGGGAGGAACGCTATGCCAAGCAAAACCGAAGAATATCTCGCCCTTGCCCAGCGCACAGCCAACGGCTTGACCCGGTATTGGGAAAGCTGGACGGACTACCTGACTACCGCATCCCGGCTGTACAAGTACCCCTTTGCGGACCAGCTGATGATCTACGCCCAGCGCCCGGATGCCACCGCCTGCGCCGACTTTGACATCTGGAACAACCGGATGAACCGCTATGTGCGCCGGGGTGCCAAGGGCATCGCCCTGCTGGACGAATCCAGCGGATTCCCCCGGCTGCACTACGTCTTTGACGTAAGCGACACCGGGGTGCGCCGCAATTCCCGTGACCCGGAGGTGTGGCAGTACAATGACGACCTGAAACAGCCGGTTTCGGAAATGCTCACCGCCACCTACGGCATCAGCGGAGAACGTGTCAGCCAGCAGCTTGCAGATGTTGCCGGGAAACTGGTGGCGGATTACTGGGGCAACAACGGTGGCGATATCCACGCCATCGTTGACGGTTCGCTGCTGATGGATTATGATGAAGCCGGGGTGGAGATGCAGTTCAAAAGCGCTGCTGCAATCAGCGTCACCTACACGCTGCTGGAACGCTGCGGCTTTGAGCCTGCCGGGTGGTTCGATAAGGACGATTTCCGAGCCATCCACGAGTTTTCCACCCCGGATAGTGTCTACGCCCTCGGCGCAGCCGTCAGCGACATGAGCCGGGAGGTGCTGCGGAATATCGAGCGCACCGTAAAAACAACCATTCGCCGAAGGAACAACGAAAGGAGCCAATATGAATACGAACAGCAGGAACGTGACCTACTCGACCGTCGGGGACTACCAGCTCCCGAACCTGACCCTGAACCAGCCCCGGAAGCCGCTGGGCAAGTACGGCAGGCTGCGCCGGACGTACCTGATGAACCATCGCCCGGTACTGTACAACACGATGCTCCTGAATGGGAGCCTGTACCCGCACCTGATGGAGGTAGAGCAGACGGCAGAGAGCCAGATGCAGCAGACCATGGCGCAGCTTCTGAAACAGAACCCGGCTCCGAACAAGGAGCAGAATCAGATGGCGTGGGTGCAGCACATGAACAACCTGAAAGCGCAGGCAGAGGAACTGGTGCTGACGGAACTAATTTACAGCTAAGTTTCTTCGATGCCCACATCCCCACCGAAACTGAACAAATTAAAAAAATCGACCAAGCGGAGAGCGAAAAAACGCCCTCCGCTTTTGTTTTGTCGCAGGCTGAAATTGAGAACGAACTGCGCAAGCACGGTTCAGGGTTTGCAGGCGGTAAGCAGCGCATTATGGCACTGTACCAGACCCAGCCTGACCGCAATCTCCGTGCCAAGGCACTGGCAAAGGAATACGGCACCGGTGGTCACTCCCACGATTTTCTGGACGGAAGCCGGGGTTTTGTGAATCACGACTGGAAGGGGCTGGTATTTGATCATTACCCCGACCATCAAAAGCTCACTCTGAAATGGACGCAGGTGGAACAATATATCGACCTGATGATCCAGTCCGACCGCTACCTGACCGACAAAGAAAAGGAGCATTATTCGCCGCCGGTGCCCGTCATCACTGAGCCGGATGACGACCTGACCCGTGCCAAAAAACTGATCCGGGAATTTTGTCAGGAAGAATATGATTCTGAGCCAGACTTTTCCGACCTGTCCAAGATCGACATTGCCTACACCCACGCCACAGACGAGGATATTCCCATTCAGGTCAGCATCGATCTGGTGGGATACCGTGTGGAACGGTATCTGGGGGAGGTTCTGATCGACGAGCGGCAGTACGAAAGTCTGGAAGATCTGACCGAAACCGAGTTGGAAGCTCTGGATTTCTCCGAACTCGTCAGCGTCACGGATGAGGAACTGGAGCACTACCACAGCAAGGCGGAGGAACGCCCGGCGCTGCTGCCGCTGGATGCCGCCACCGAGTACAACGCCCTGAAGGAGCAGCACCCGGATGCGCTAGTAGGCTTTGAGCAGAACGGGCAGTTTGAGTTTTACGCAGATGACGCGCAAAAAGTCAGTGAACTTCTGGGCGGCAAACTTCTGGAAAAGGAAACCGCACTGGGCACCGTCCCGGTCATCGGCTTTCCCCGCGACCAGTGGGCGTACCGTGCCAAACAACTGTGGCAGTGCGGTGAGAACGTCTACCTTGCCGGGCTGAACGAGGACGGCACCCACCATCAGACCAAGTATCTGCGCCGGGAGGATTATCTGCCGCTGGGTGCCACCGTCCACATGGAAGGGCGGGCCTTCCGGGTGGATACAGTAAACTTTGATAAGGGCAGCGTATCCTTGCAGGACGTGGCACTGGCAGAAATGCGGATGCCGATTTTCCGGGAGGAGCCGCTGGCTCTTGTCCGGGAGTTGTACGAGCAGGAACAGGATGTGATGGAACACACTCTGCCCGATTACAAGGTCGGTGATAATGTTATCGTTGACCTTCCTACCCGAACCATCGAAGGCAAAATCGGCTATGTAGGCGAAACGGATGTTCGCATCGACACCAGTGCACACGGGCAGTCATGGGATAACGAAGTTATCAACAAACAACAATTCGAGGACGGTCTGCGGCAGGTTGAGACGGAACTTTCCGACGAGGAACTGGACGAACTGCCCATCTCTGCCGTGCTGGATGGGAAAGTGCAGACCTTCCCGGATGCTGCCGCCTTGGATGAAGCCCGGAACGCTGTGCCTGCCGGGAACTTCCACATCACGGACGACCATCTGGGCGAGGGCGGCGCAAAGCAGAAGTATGCCCGAAACATTGAAGCCATCCGCACCCTGTTTAAGCTAGAGCAGGAACACCGTGGTGCCACCGCCGAGGAACAGCAGGTACTTTCGCAATATGTGGGCTGGGGCGGTCTGGCAGATGCCTTTGACCCCAATAAGGACGGCTGGGCAAAAGAGTGTGCCGAACTGAAAGGGCTGCTTTCCGAGGACGAATACGCCGCCGCCCGTTCCAGCACCCTGAACGCCCACTATACCAGCCCTACCGTCATCCGTAGTATCTACGATACCGTGGGGCGCATGGGTTTCCACAGCGGTAACATTCTGGAACCTAGTATGGGCGTGGGCAACTTCTTTGGAATGCTGCCGGACACCATGCAGGACAGCCGCTTGTACGGCGTGGAACTGGATTCCATCACCGGGCGCATTGCAAAAAAACTGTATCCGCAGGCAGACATTACCGTTGCCGGTTTTGAGACCACTGACCGCCGTGATTTCTACGATTTGGCGGTGGGCAATGTGCCTTTCGGTCAGTACAAGGTCAACGATAAGGCATATAACAAGCTGGGATTTTCTATCCACAACTACTTTTTCGCCAAGGCCATCGACCAAGTGCGTCCGGGCGGCATTGTTGCCTTTGTTACCAGCCGCTACACCATGGACAGTAAGGACAGCACCGCCCGCAAGCACATGGCAGAGCGTGCCGATTTGCTGGGTGCTATCCGTCTGCCGAATAATGCGTTCAAGGCGAACGCAGGCACCGAAGTCGTTTCGGATATTATCTTTTTGCAAAAACGTGACCGCCCTGCGGACATTGAGCCTGCATGGGTGCAGCTTGGCAAGACCGAGGACGGCTTTGCCATCAACCAGTATTTCGTAGACCACCCGGAGATGGTGCTGGGCGAACTGACCACCGAAAGCACCCAATACGGACGAGAGAAACTGACCGTTGCGCCCCTTGAGGGCACCAGCCTTGCCGACCAGCTTGCTGAGGCGGTGCAGCACATCGAAGGACAGTATACTGCCGCCGAGGTAGATGCCCCCGACATTGCCGAGGAAGAAAGCACCCGGCGCACTCTGCCTGCCGACCCGGAGGTTAAGAACTTTTCCTACACCGTGGTGGACGGCGAGGTGTTCTACCGGGAAAATTCCGTGATGACGCAGGTGGAGCTGTCCGATACCGCCAAGGGGCGTGTCACCGGCATGGTGGAGTTGCGGCAGATCGTCAACGAACTGATTCAGCAGCAGTTGGAGGATTACCCCGATGCCGATATTAAGGCAACACAGGAGCGTTTGAACATCGCCTACGATGCCTTTACCACCAAATATGGCTTGCTGAACGACCGCAGAAATGGGCGGCTGTTTGAGCAGGATTCCTCCTACTATCTGCTGTGTTCGCTGGAAAATCTGGACGAGCAGGGGCAGCTTAAATCCAAGGCAGCGATGTTCACCAAGCGCACCATTCGCCCGGAGCGCAACGTCACCAGTGTGGATACCCCTAGCGAAGCGTTGGCGGTGTCCATCGGAGAACGCGGCAAGGTGGATTTACCCTATATGGCAGAACTGCTGGGCACCCCCGGTGACTATGGGCGCATCACCACCGAACTGTCCGGCGTGATCTTCAAAGACCCCGCCGCCGACCCCACTGACCCGGAAGCCGGCTGGCAGATGGCAGACGAGTACCTTTCCGGCGATGTCCGGGCAAAGCTGCGGATGGCGCAGTTTGCTGCCGAGACCAACCCGGAATTTGTGGTCAATGTGGATGCGCTGACCAAGGCACAGCCCAGAGAACTGGAAGCATCTGAAATTGATGTGCGGCTGGGTGCAACATGGCTGGACCCGAACATTATCCAGAAGTTTATGACCGAGACATTCCAGATCCCCTACTATCTGCGCCATGCTGTCAAAGTGCGTTATTCTCCCTATACCGCAGAGTGGCGCGTGGAGGGCAAGACCGCTACGGGACGGGGCGATATTATCTCCTCCGAGACCTACGGCACATCCCGTGCCAATGCCTACAAGATTCTGGAGGAGACCCTGAACCTGAAAGATGTCCGCATCTATGACACGATCGAGGATGCCGAAGGCAAGCCCAAGCGGGTGTTGAACAAGCGGGAGACTATGCTGGCACAGCAGAAACAGCAGGTCATCAAGGACGCTTTTGCCAACTGGGTCTGGCAGGACCCGCAGCGGCGCATTGCACTGGTAAAACAGTACAATGAGTTGTTCAACAGCACCAGACCCCGTGAGTATGACGGAAGCCACATCAAATTCGTGGGCATGAACCCGGAAATCACCCTCCGGGAGCATCAGCGCAACGCCATCGCCCATGTGCTTTATGGCGGTAATACGCTGCTTGCACACGAAGTTGGTGCCGGCAAGACCTACGAAATGGCGGCATCTGCCATGGAAGCAAAACGGCTGGGGCTGTGCCAGAAATCGCTGTTCGTGGTGCCCAATCATTTGACGGAGCAGTGGGCATCGGAGTTTCTGAACCTCTACCCTAACGCAAAACTTTTGGTAGCACGGCGCAAGGACTTTGAAACTGCCAATCGCAAAAAATTCTGTGCCCGCATCGCCACCGGGGACTACGATGCCGTCATCATCGGCCATTCGCAGTTTGAGCGCATTCCGCTGTCCTTTGAACGGCAGGAGCGCATTATTCAAGAGCAAATCGACGAGACCCTAGCCGCCATCAACGAACTGAAAGCCCATGCAGGCGAGAATTTCAGCATCAAACAGATGGAAAAGACCCGGAAAACGCTGGAAACTAAGCTGGAAAAATTGCGCTCCGATGAGCGCAAAGACGATGTGATTACCTTTGAGCAACTGGGCGTTGACAGGCTTTTTGTGGACGAGTCGCATTTTTACAAGAACCTATTTTTGACCACAAAAATGCGAAATGTCGCAGGATTATCCACCAGCGAAGCGCAGAAATCCAGCGATATGTTCGGCAAGTGCCGCTATCTGGACGAGATCACCGGAGGCCGGGGCGTGGTGTTCGCCACGGGCACGCCCGTGAGCAATTCCATGACCGAGCTGTACACGGTCATGAGGTATCTCCAATACAGCACCCTCCAGCAGAAAAAGCTGACCCACTTCGACTGCTGGGCGTCCACCTTTGGCGAGACCACCACCGCCATTGAGCTTGCGCCGGAAGGTACAGGGTATCGGGCGAGGACAAGATTTGCCAAGTTTTTCAACCTCCCCGAATTGATGTCGATGTTCAAAGGAGTAGCAGACATTAAGACTTCCGACCAGCTGCATCTGCCTGTGCCAGATGCGAAGTTTGAAACGGTAGTTGTAAAGCCGTCCGAGACCCAGAAAGCGATGGTGCAGGAATTGAGCAGACGCACCGCCGAGATTCACTCCGGCAATGTGGATGCGTCCGTGGACAATATGCTGTGTGTCACCAACGATGGGCGCAAGATTGGCTTGGACGTTCGCCTGATGAACCCCATGCTCCCGGACGACCCCAACAGCAAGCTGAACGTCTGTGTGCAGAACGTGCTGAAAATCTGGGAAGATGGCAAAGACCAGAAGCTGACCCAGCTTTTGTTCTGCGACCTCTCCACTCCGAAAAACGACGGCAACTTCAATGTCTACGATGATATTCGCAAAAAGCTGGTCGCTGCCGGTGTGCCGGAAAACGAGATCGAGTTTATCCACAACGCCGACACCGAAGCCAAAAAGGCGGCGCTGTTCTCCAAAGTGCGCTCCGGCGATGTACGAGTTTTGCTCGGAAGTACAGCAAAAATGGGAGCGGGCACCAACGTGCAATCCCGGCTTGTGGCGGTGCATCACTTGGATGTGGGTTGGAAGCCCAGCGACATGACCCAGCGCAACGGTCGTATTATCCGGCAGGGCAACATGAACAAGAAAGTCAAGGTGTTCAACTACGTTACAGAGGGCACATTTGATTCGTACCTCTTTCAGACCCTTGAGAATAAACAGCGATTTATCTCGCAAATTATGACCTCTAAATCTCCGGTACGTTCCTGCGACGATGTGGACGAGCAGGCATTGTCCTATGCAGAGATCAAGGCATTGTGCGCTGGCAATCCGCTTATCAAAGAGAAGATGGATTTGGATGTGCAGATCGCAAAACTTAAGGTTCTGAAAGCCGACCACCAGAGCCAGAAGTTCCGTCTGGAAGATAAGCTGCTCACCAAGTTCCCGGCAGAGATTCAGGAGCAGACTGCAAAAATTGCAGCCCTGCAATCGGATGCCGAGATCGTTGCGGCGCATCCGCAGGACAAGGAAAACTTCTGCGGCATGGTCATCAAGGGCATGACCTACGACGAGAAAAAGACCGCTGGCGAACGGCTGATCCTTGCCTGTACGGAACTGCCGAACACCGAGGAGCAGCTGGTGGGCAGCTATCGCGGTTTTAAACTTTCGCTGCGATTTGATACCTTCCGCAATGAGCATCAGGCAGTTCTGAAAGGAAAATTGAAATATCCGGTGTCGCTCGGCTCCGACCCGCACGGCAACATTGTCCGTCTGGACAACGCCCTGAGCAATTTTACCGACCGTATTACCGCAGCAGAAAACGAACTGACTACCCTGCATCAGCAGCAGGCGGCGGCGCAGATCGAGGTGGAAAAGCCATTCCCGCAGGAGGAAGAACTGGCAGAGAAGTCCGCACGGCTTGCCGAATTAAACGCCCAGTTGGATGTGGACGAAAAGAGCCACGACCCGGAACAGGATGAGGAAGAACAAGAGGACGCACCTCGCCGCCCCTCGGTGCTGGCAGCGCTGGAAGAAAAGTCGGACAAGCCGGAGCCGGTGAAGCCCTTCCGCAGTTATTACGACAAGGACGGTGATGCCCGGTGAGGGAAAAGCGGGACGAGATCATTATCCTGAGAACTACAAAGACTGAGAAGAACCGCATTTATGAGAAGATGCTGGGCATGGGCATCCGCAGTCTGAGTGCCTATATCCGTAAGATGGCACTGGACGGCTATTGCCTGCATCTCGACCTGAAAGAACTGCAACGCATGGCATACCTTTTGCAGATGTGCAGCAACAACCTGAACCAGTACGCCAAAGCCGCTAACGAAAATGGTCGGGTCTACGCCGCTGACATGGAGGATCTGCGGCAGCGGCTGGATGAACTGATTGAGATTGGTCGGCAGATTCTCTCTCGGCTGGCAGAACTCTAAAATTTCCCCCGCAGTTGGAGGACTGCGGGGGTACATAAGCGTTGACATCCTTGCAACGCAGTGGTTGACACCTTTATAATAGGGGCGAAAGAAAGGCAGGTGCTGGATATGAGGTTCGTTTTTAAGATGATCGTTTTCCCGTTTTGGCTGATTACTGCTTTCCTTGCGCTAATGCTGAAATGGACGCTGAACCTGTCGGCGTTTGTGCTGGCTCTGCCCATGCTGTATATTTTGGGCTGCGGCCTTTATACACTGTACTGCCGGGAGTGGATGCAGTTTTTGATCTTGCTGGTGGCGGAGTTTGGATGCTTCCTGCTCATCACCGCCGGAACAGTCATTGTAGAAGCCGTGGAATGGTTCAGTGGCTGGATTGCAGAATTATAAAATTTTTATGCCGCCACTGTGCGGCATTTTCTTTTTGCCGGGAGGTGGTCAAACTGGCTGCAACAAGATTGATTGCACTGCACAAAAACAAGGGGAAATCCGTTGCGGCCTGCCTGAAAAGCCGCACGGATTACGCCCAGAACCCGGACAAGACACAGCAGGGCGAACTGGTCAGCAGTTACGAATGCAGTCCCCTGACCGTGGATGAAGAATTTATGCTCTCCAAACGCCAGTATGAACTGATGACTGGGCGCAGACAAAAAAATGATGTGATTGCTTATCAGATTCGACAGTCCTTCAAGCCCGGTGAGATTACCGCAGAGGAAGCTAATAAGGTGGGCTATAAACTGGCCATGCGGTTTACAAAAGGCAAGTATGCGTTTATTGTCGCAACGCATACTGACCGGGAGCACATCCACAACCACATTATTTATAACTCCACTGCGCTGGACAGCACCCGGAAATTCCGGGATTTTTTATTGTCCGGGCTGGCCGTACAGCGGTTGAGCGATTTGATTTGTCTGGAACATCAGCTGTCTGTTATTGAAATCAAGCCGTACCGGGAGCGGCAGAAGCGCACCCTTTATCCACCCAAAGAAAGCAATCGTGACAAGCTGTGTTCTGTAATCGACGGCATCCTTCTGGACGAAAAACCTGCAAATTTTGAAGCCTTTCTTCAAAAGCTGGAACAGCAGGGCTATGAAATCAAACGAGGAAAGCATACTTCGGTCAAAGGCGCACGGCGGAAACGCTTCATCCGTTTTCGCACATTGGGCGTAGGATACAGCGAAGATGAAATCAAGGCGGTCATTGCCGGAGAAGTCGAACACCGCCCGCATCAGAAGCAGCCGCCAAAAGAACAGTCGTTCCACCTTTTGGTAGACATTCAGGCAAAGCTCTCCGAGGGCAAAGGCGAAGGCTACGCACGGTGGGCGAAACGCTACAATTTGAAAGAGATGTCCAAGACCCTGATTTTTTTGCAGGAAAATAAAATCGGCAGCATCGAAGAAATGCAGGAGCGTGTGGATGCCGCTACTGCTCACTATCACGAACTGGGCGATTCCATTAAAGCCTCTGAGAAGCGGTTGGCAGCAATTGCAGTGCTGAAAGCACACATCATCAACTATGCCAAGACGCGACCAGTCTACGATGCCTACCGAAACTCAGGGTACAGTAAAAAATTTTTGGAAGCCCACCGGGAGCAGATTACACTGCACAAGGCTGCAAAAGCCGCTTTTGACGAAACGAGTTTGAAAAAGTTGCCAAAGGTAAAAGAACTGGATGCCGAATACGCTGCACTGCTTTCGCAGAAGAAAGCAGCATATCCAGCCTATCGTAAGGCACGGGATGAAATGCAGGAATTGAAAAAAGCGCAGAAGAATGTGGAGCTGTTCTTCGCCGAGGAAAAAGACCCAAAGGAAAAATCGCAGACCCGCTAAACAGAAAACACCGAGGATTCTTCCCATTTGGGGGAGAGTCCTCGGTGTTCTTTTTCGTTATAGGAGCATTTGGCACAAATGCGTAGCTTGCATCCGGCGGATGCAGTACACAAAGGGTTTGGGACTATCCCAACAAGCATTTTGCAACGCAAAAATGGCGTTTGTATATACGAACGCCCTGCTTGCGACATAGATGTTCCCGTCAACTGCTGCGTTAGAATTTTTTAAATCACTTCAGCTTTGCGAGGATATCGTCTGCGCTCACGCCGCTTGCCAGCAGCTTTTTCAGCACGTCCTCTGCTTCGGCTTTCTTTGCCGATTCCGCTGCTTTGGTTTCAGCCTTGACCTTTTTAGCCTCGATTCTGGCGATTTCCTTGTCGATAGATTTCAGCTCTGCCTTTTTGGTTTTCAGGTCGGCTTTCAGCGCATCGATATTCGCAGTGATGGATGCAATTTCGGCGGCAGCGGCTTCCTTTGCGGCCTGCTTTTCGGCAATCTGTGCAGCAAAGTCAACGGTTGCTTTTACGGTCTTGGGCTTGTTCTTGCTTCCTTTGGGACGGGGCATAGGGGACACCTCCAATGTTTTTTGATGGCTTCAGTATAACACTCGTCTTTTATGTTCGCAAGAGGTGTATTTTGTAGAATGAAAATATATCTTTATTTAAACAATAGATCGATTCAAATTGTGCAACCATTCAGGAATTGCGCTGTAATCTCTTACCCACAGAATGTTAATTCCGATGCGATAAAAATGATTTTCAATTTGAAGCCGGTCTTTTGTTGTGAACTGTTTTGGCACCACAGCACCAGATGCATCGGTACTTTTGTATATCATAGGTAAAATAGCATAATGCTTCGGTGGATTATACGCTGTGATTTCCAAAAGCCTTCGGATATTGGGATCACTTAAACTGCATCCAATAAACAAACATATATTTTCTCTGAAGAAAGAAAGCTGACTTGCAATCGGCCAACTATAAGGCTGATTATAAAGCATATTATAGTCAGCTTCTGTCAGGCAGATTGATCTTATATGGAGTGTATCCAATTGACTTTTTGTTGCAACTTTTGGTAAAAATCCGTGCACATGATAGAGCCGTAAACTTTGATTTGGTTGTCCATTCACGCCATAAAAATCCGCACTCGCCTGACCATTTGAGTATCTAACCTTCGTTGTGAACATGGAACAACACTTTACTCCACGCCACTCTAAATACTGTTCAAGGAAGTCATCGTAATTATAGGTTAAAATCCTAAAGTTTTGATCTTTTAGGCATTTTTGAGCCAGTTGCGCAATCTCCCCTAACTCGGTATTCACATCCAGTTCCCGCGCCTTATCATATAGACTTTTATGGATTTGCCAAGCAAAGGTTTTCTCATCTGCCCAGACGTCTTTGCATAACTGAGCTGTTGTAAGACTTGTCCCTCCAACTTCCTGAAAAACCGCCTCGGAATCATCCAAAAGATGTTGCCTTTCAATTTCCGTCTGAAACTCTCTCAGCAATTCATCCCAAGTTTTTGCTCCCTGTTCCTTCGAAACACCCGCACCCAGCACAATTGCAACGCCCTTTTTCTCTTCGATGTAGGTACGTATTGCATTTGTATAAATGTCGTTGTTTTTTTGATATAAATCATCTCTGTACAGATTTTCGGAAATTTGAAACTTTTCTTTGTCTTGTGTAGTTCTTTTACGGTCAATATTCCATGAACACACATGACCATACTCAGTTGGATACTCTTTAATCCATTTGTTTATCTCATTGATATCCCATACTGTAAGGTCTAATTCTTCATCAGATGTTCTGGCGTTTACAATGAAGATAGTTTCCGCCTCATAATTTTTTCTATAATCATCCGCGATTGTTTGGATTCGTTTTTCCAGCTGTTTTGATTTGCTATCTATAAATTCGAAAATCACAGGCTCTTGATATCTGAAAAATCCATCTGGCGCAAACGCATCAAATCTTCTTGCAGATTCTGCAAGCTTGCTATTTCCAGATACTCTGTACTCAAAATAAAGTGGCTTGTTTTCTTCCAATGATTTTTTCTTCAGCACTGCTTTAACAAATGATATGAATTCATCCCTTGATAATTTTCCATTCTGCTCTTTCATGAAATCCACCAGTTTTTTCGCTTATATAGACCGTTAGACGCCACTGCCTATCCTTACGATTGAATTAAGCAATCTATCATCAGGCTTGCACTGCTGTAATTAATTTCTGTACAGAATTTTAAACTCCGTAGCCCTTGTTCTTGATGACCTCCACGACCTGAGAGACGTACTTCTGGCAGGTATCGTGGTCGGGGGCTTCCACCATAACACGAACGACCGGTTCGGTGCCGGACTCACGCACCAGAATACGGCCGGTACCGCCCAGCGCCTCGGCTACGGCTTTGACTGCCTCCTGCACCGCCGGGTCGTTCTGCGCAGCCTTCTTGTCAGTCACACGGACATTTTCCAGAACCTGCGGGTAAATCTTCAGAGGTTCAGCCAGCTTGCTCATGGGCATCTTCTTCGCCAGCATTACTTCCATCATCTTCAGGCTGGTCAGGATACCATCACCGGTGCTGGCGTACTTGCTGAAGATAATATGACCACTCTGCTCACCGCCGATACGGCAGCCATTTTTCGCCATGTATTCGTAAACATACTTGTCGCCCACAGCGGTCTTGACGTAGTCGATACCCTGCTCGTCGAACGCCTTGTACAGGCCGAAGTTAGACATGACGGTAGTGACCACAGTGTTGGTCAGCAGTTTGCCACGCTCCTTCATGTAGCAACCGTAGATATACAGGATGTGGTCGCCGGTGATGACGTTACCCTTCTCGTCCACACACAGGCAACGGTCAGCATCGCCGTCATAGGCAAAACCGATGTCCAGACCCTTCTCTACAACGAACTTCTGCAGACCCTCGATATGGGTAGAGCCAGCATTGTTGTTGATGTTCAGACCGTTTGGCTTGTTGTTGATGACGTAGGTATCTGCGCCCAGTGCGTCGAACACGCTCTTAGCAATGTTCCAGCTTGCACCATTAGCGCAGTCCAGACCGACCTTGACACCCTTAAAGGAGTAGATACCGAGGCTGATCAGATAGCCCATGTAGCGGTTACGACCAGAAACATAGTCCACGGTGCAGCCGATGTGCTCACGGTGGGCAAAGGGCAGCTCCGGCCAGTCCTTATCGAACACGTGCAGTTTGCCATCGATGTAATCCTCCACCAGTAGCAAAGTCTCCTCGGGCATCTTTTCTCCGTAGCAATCGATCAGCTTGATGCCGTTGTCATAGTAGGGATTGTGGCTTGCAGAGATCATGATGCCGCAGTCGAAATCGTCCACCCGGGCGATGTAGGCAACACTGGGCGTGGTAGTGACGTGCAGCAGGTAGGCGTCTGCGCCGGAAGCGGTCAGGCCGGCGACCAGACTGTACTCGAACATATAGGAGCTGCGGCGGGTATCCTTGCCGATCACAATGCGGGCGGGTTCATTGTTGCCGTTGCGCTCACGCAAAGCGTTGTAATACCAGCCCAGATAACGACCAACCTTGTAGGCATGGTCAGCGGTCAGAGTGATTCCCGCCTCACCACGGAAGCCATCGGTTCCAAAATACTTTCCCATTATAAATCATCTCCCATCAAACTCATAGAGTTGCATACTGCATCTCATCAACTATTTCCATAGCAGAAAGCTGTGAATTCAACGAGCCTTTTTTTAATATCTCGAATTCACTTATAATCTCCTGTCCGTTTTAATCATTTATAGCCAGTTTCTTATTTTCATCTTAAACTTTTCCGGCATGGCTCGCCTTAATCGCTCTTTAAATGATGCTTTTTTTAAATATCTTTTCCCAAGTATATCAAACTCCATTGCGTCAATAGCAGTCATAAACTGTTCACGATTTGGAGGTTTCTTGCACGATTCCGTTACTGCTATATTTCCCTTTAATGCCGCCTGAATCGGCACTTCCCGGAAGCACATATTTGCTTTTATAGAATCAAAAATTCCTTTTCCCTTTTCTGAATGTATAAGAATCATCGACAGTCCTTTATCATCATCCAAATCTGGGCAAATGTTTCCGCACCCCCAGAAATCAGCTAATGTCATGTCACTTTCGCGGTTTTCTTTTTTAAAGGAACAAGCGTAACAGGATGGTCTTAAACAAAGGTTCTGCAAGAACATTTGCATGAACAAATCCTTATAAAGGATTTGTTCGTACGAAGTATTATTTGTAAATTTAAATAATACTTCGTACTTTTTCCAGCCATGTTTTTTATGTCTGAAAAAAGTTCGACACGCAGTTGCGCCCGCGTGTCGTTCGCGGAAGCGAACATAATTCCCCCAAAGCTTAGGACTCGGCGAACCATGACATACAACATCTACACAAACTAGTTTTTCATAATCTTTTTGTAAATAAGCTTTTAGTCCTTCTATTTCGCACGGTGTTCCCGAAAAAAGAACTTTCACTCCATCTTCTAAAGCTTCTCTCGCCTGTTTATAGGTTGACCCAATTTCACTTTGAACATATTTGCTCCCTTGTAATTTTTCAATATCCTCCACCTTGCTCACTGCAATATGATGTACTTTTTTGCAATCATCTGACATTGCAGCACCAAAGACAATCCCCCCCTCTTCAATAATTCTCCGTGCCAATAAGCAAAAAATGCCTCCAGAAGAACTGTTCAGCCTTTCTTCCTCATTGTTATTGTACGCAGCATAGCACAATGGTTCGCCTGACCGTTTTTTGCTAACATTCAGTACAGGACAAACTTTTTCGCACATTCCACAGTTAACACACTTATTTTTCTCTACAACCGGATAAAGAAAGCCCTCTTCATCAGCACACATAGTAATGCACTGTTTGGGGCATATCTGTTCGCAGGCTGAGCAACCACAACATTGTTCCTTTTTTTCGATCTTAATCATAACCCCTCCTGTTTTAGACACCTTATCCACCGGTATTAAGGATCATATAAATCCAACGATTTTTAAAGCTTTTTCGTGTTTTTTTAACATCAGCTGTCCTATATAAACTATTGCAAAACTAATCAAAGCTGTAAAAACAAATCTTATCCCTGACATAATCAACCAATTTTCATTTATAATAAAGCATTTGACAACGCTAAGGATGAGCATATGAATATAAAAAATTCCGTAAGAGCAGTCTCCAATCTTTTTTATCACAGATGGCTTATTTAACATATTGTTTTCTGCATTTTTTAAAATCAGTCCTATAACCGCCGTAGCATACAGGAAAGAACCAAATGTTATCTGACTTGTGTAAAAGCCCACTTCCATTCCAAGCATTTTTAACGCAAAAGCCTCAAAGCAGCTCAATATCCATGTCCCTATAACAAAACCCAAATTACATTTTAATTTCATTCCGTTTCGAACTTGAAGCCCCAAGTAGTAAAACAGAAACCACGCCATAAATGGTGTTTCATAAAATAACGGTTGTTTTTTAGCAATAAAATTCCACGCATATATAAAGACCAAATATCCCGGAGTGATAAACCATAGTATTCTACTCACAATAGATTTTTTCTTTATAATACGAGCCAACCACGGCGTTAAAAATGTAAGCTGTATAAGAACCACAATATAATAAAACGGAGCGGAAGCTTTCCCTAGAAATATTTTTCCTAATAGTTTAATCCAGTTTATTTCATTTCCGTTATAAGCACTTATAAAGCAGGAGAGCATGCTGTATATGAGCGACCAAAAAATGAAGGGCACGCATAGTCTCTCCCCCCCCCGATTTATAATCCATCTTTTAGCACTGAATCGTTTAGAGGACACTTTATCAATATTCACAAAATATCCTGCCATAAAAACAAAAATCGCAACTGCAAAATTTATTATCTGACGAATTATAACAATTCCATTATTAAAATCATAACATTGTAGCGAGTGAATCAGCACTACGGCAAGAATGCAAATACCTCTAACACTCTGCCAATATATATTCTTCTCATTACTCATATTTACTTCTTTCCTCTTTGTAACAGCTTAGCTACCAGGGCCTTTTCCTCTACATTCATTCCGAAATTCCACATACTTACTATATACACCATTGTATAAACAACAATAAAGAACAGATATTCTGATATTTTTTTAAACGTAACACATCTCATAATGAAACCGCCCACAACTACTGGCGCTATCATTCCTTTTGAAAGAGACAAAACGCTTTTCCAAAAAGCGATCATATCCAAACCAATTCCGAATTGATAATAAATATTGATAATAATGCCGTTGGCCAAAATCAAGCCAATTGCAGTTCCCATCGCCGAACCCACCGGACCAAATGCTTTTGCAAGAGGAATACTAATCACAACATTGAGCAAAGCCATTATAAAATAAATAATTGCGCGCACTTGATGCTTATTGACCGCCCTCTGGATTTCAATTCCAAGATTCTGAATCAATGGAATCATCGCCGGAAGAATTAGTAGCAATGCTACAGGATACGCCTGCGCATATTCTATTGTCGAATAAATATTGGTAATAAAGTATCTTCCAAAAATTACAAATCCAGAAGCAACAAGCATCAGAATCAAATATTGTACTCGACCAACACGAATCATCAACTGTGTAAATTGTTTGTTCATATTTGTTTTTTCCTCTGCCGCAATACGGTTTACCCGCGGTGCAAACACAGAAGAAATCGCAGTCGAAAAATTCATCACCAACGTGTTTATTTGCGCACCAACACCATAAATAGCGACTGCTCCCGTACCAGAAACCCATCCTAGTATAAATTTATCTACTGACCAGTTAATCTGATCAATTACCATATTTAAAAACAGGAAGAAACTAAACTGCGCAATTTCACGTAAAACATGAAAATCAAATTGGTCAAATGCAAATTGTATTTTTAAGATTTTAACGCAATAAAATACATTGACCAAAAGTTTTGCTATCGTTATAAATGTTGTTACTCCTACCACCGCTACTGAGCCAAATCCCATCAGCAGAAGGGGAAAAGCCAACAATGGATTGCACAATACGCCAATCAATGTAACTAATCGTTGAAAAAGAAATTTTTCATGGGCACTGACCATAGAATCCAGTAGCCCAGAGGGGAACGTCAACGCTATGTTCACGACCAGAATCCGCATCAAAATTTGAGCCGTATGTAATTCTTGATCCGTTAGTTTATTACCGAAGATTTGTTTGGGAAATTGAGCAAGAATCATTCCGCAAACAAATGCAGTTAATGACATTAACATAAATAATGTCAAAAACATACCATTCAGTCGTGCAATCCCTTTCGCATCATTTTGTGCCTTTTTCTTTGAATAGAAACGAAGGTAAGCTCCCGTAAAGCCAAGACTAAATAGGCTAAGATAGCTAACAAAGCTTCCAACTAATGTATATAGGCCATATTCACTCTGACCTAAAAGATGAATCATTACCGGCGTATACAAAAGCTGAATCAGCATATTGATTCCGGTCGATACATACGAAAGAACAATTCCAATTTTAAGCTGGTTGCTGCTCAACATTCTATGTCCCCCAATGCAGCCTTCAAAAACTCATATGACTTATCTGCCTGCACCTTTAAAATTTTATTAGCATTGCTATAATCAGGAGTCGAAAGTTTATTACTACTGTTTTCATAGCAATTCAATAATCCACTCTGTTCTAAAATGTCTGTTACACGATGGTTATTATTTGTTTTTCCCTGATTTTTAAAACGTGACAAGGCCCAAAATGGTCTGTTGAAGATTACGGAAAATGCAGTTGCATGGAAAGAATCCGTTACAACTCCTGCTGCATTTTCAATCAACCCTAAGAACTCTTGCGGAGAAGCTGCTGAAATTTGAATATCTCCAAAATTATCATCCAACTGATTATAACCATTTAGATATGGAATTGTGACAAGCTTGCAAGAGTTTTCTTTTGCAATTTTTATTGCACGTTCATGCTGTTCCTTATTTGATCCTAGGAGATAACAAAAAATATAGGGCGTTTTAATATGCGGTTCTTGCACAATTTCATGCCAGTCTGCCGCAGAAAGCAAAAAGACCGGGTCCAAAACAACAGAGACCTTTTTGCCACTCATCTGCTCAAAATAAGGAATTACACTTTTTTCTCTAACAGAGATTGCCGTAAATTCTGGCAGATTTTTTTTGAAAATTTCATCCTGCCATTTTCCAAATTTTGTACTCGCACTGCTTGCTGCATAAGAAATTCTTTTCGTATCCCTCTTAGCAAACCCAAGACAAAAAGCGTCTAAATCAATTCCACCATTCCATACCTGATCACTACCCGTGATTAGATGCGTAAACATTTCTGCACAATCTTCAACCGTATTATACCTATAGATTTTTTCTGTATGGGGAATAATTGCTTCAAACTGTCTAAATGCGTTTATTCTTGCGGTGGAGTCCAAAGTTTTTTTTCTTTTATTAAAAAAAGCTTTTAGCCGATTACACACCATCTTTGCATTTTCGGCAAATGAACGGTATTGTAAACTATGCTTAAGTTTTTCTTTGATTGGCGTCGGAGAAATTGTGTAGCTGATTTGAACGCACTCACCACTCTCCCCAACAAGCTTTTGAACTGCTCTTTGCAATGCATATGACTGCAGCATCCCTCCATAATTGATATTATTTTTGTAGAGGGTCATTATTCCAATTTTTTTCATGCTTTCCCCCATTTACATCAATTCAGAAGTGTATCAAAAAAGCGAATAAATTCTTCAGAAATCACCTTGCGGTCATACTTTGCAGCGGTTTTCAAGCCATTTTGAACGATTTGTTTCCGTTCATCATCCGAGATTAAGGCAGCTTCTTCTATTGTTTCTGCCAGCTGTTCTATATTCCCCTTTTCGAACATCAGACAGTTGTCCTTGTCTGTCGCATATGTGGCAATTCCAGAATTATTGCTGCAAATGCAAAACGTTCCGCAGGCCATTGCTTCAAGGCCTACTAATCCCAAACTCTCACTCTCACTCGCAAACAAAAAGAGATTCAACGAGCTGTAGTAGTTTGTCAAGTCTTTTTGTGCACAAAAAGACCGCTTTTCCGTGATATTTTTTAGGTCAAGTTTTTCCAGTTCTTCTTCCAACAAGTCATCCTGATCTCCGCTGCCCACAATCAGCAATTTTAAATTGGGGATAATATTTTTTTCTTGAACCATTTTCACCGCTTTTATAGCCGTATCCCAGCCTTTTCCTGCAGTAATTCGCCCAATCAAGCCAATGTAATAAGCACTCTCTTCCAATCCACACTGTTTCCGTGCTTTTTGCATATCAACTGGGTAGAGGATTTCCCGGTTGACACCGCCAGAGGGTGATACAAAAATTTTATCAGTCGGATAATCAAACGTCTTAGCAACCATCTCTTTAAAATAGGAAGATGGAACAATTACTCGATCTGCAAATGGCAAGATTTTCCGAGAACGTTCAATATTTCTTCCGTCATCTTCTTTCGTTTGAATCACCACGTCATTACCATGAGCATTCTCGACCAAATACATCTTAGGACGAATTCTTTTTAGAATGCGGGCTGGAACCGCTGTATGCGAGACAAAGTGCGCATACAGACAATCGTATCCACCAAAGGCTCCAAGAAAGACGCATTTCGTGTAAGCCCAACAGTAGGCAAGTAAACGTACAAATTTATTATCACATTTTGGTATGGAGCAAACGCTTACCTTGTATCCACCGTTTCGTAAAATTGCAGCGGAATTTTGGACAAAGACGCCATAATGCGGGTATTTCTTCGACGGATACATATTACTTAAAATCAATATTTTCTTCATATTTTCACACATTCTTTCGTAACATTTTTACACGAAAGTGCCATTCCAATAAATATACCAAATCCAATGCTGTACTGTGAAAAGAAAGATGTTTCACCCAACGAGGCAATTGTTAAATAAGCCAACGAAAACAGCCCTGCGTACCATGAGTTTCTATCATATTGAAGGAGTGACATAACATCGACTAAAAGCACTGCTATCATCATAGCAAAAGCAATCGTCCCAAGAAATCCAAACTGACCTGTTATACACGCCCAAAACGCATCATAGTATGCCGTCTTATTATACGGCAATAAATCTGTTCCCCTGCTCGTTGTAATTGCTGCAACTGAACAAAACGTTCCAAATCCATTTCCGAGCGGAAAAAACTTCTTTGCTCTCTCAATTCCTGCATTTAAAAGAATTGAACGTGGCGAATAGTGCGATGGTGTAAAAAAGTAAATAACCAGTTTATCCATTGCCACAAAGAGAACTGCCATAATTCCAGTTGGAATTATGATAACCAATCTATTCCAAAGCGATTTCACACTCGGTGCCTTATTCGTTATCCAATAAATCAGGAATGCAAGACAAAGAAATCCCCATGCTTTGCTTCTCGTTGTCAAAGCAATCACAACTGCGTCCATTATCATAAACGCCCATGGCGTTTTATTTCCCTGTGTATAAATTAAAACAATTAATGCCGCAATAGAATATGCTGCAAGATATGTTGGATTAGAATACATTAGATATAGATACTTCGAGGCAAGCCCAAGAATCGCATTATCGTAACCGACCTGAAAAAATGGCGAAAAGAACCAGTCATGTATTGCTAAAACAAACATACCCACAATATATATTTGTGTGATTCTTTGGAGTCCATCCTTTAATCTCAGATCCACGTCATTATAGAAAATAACTTTTGCTCCAGCTATTCCTAAAAACATTTTGCTGCTTGTTAAAACATCTAAAAAAATGTACGAAACGGTCTGATCCGAATTCATTAAATTAGATGCCAACCCAATTAGAATGAGCATCAAATATGATGTTAAAACAATCATTCCATGCCGAGATTCTTTTATTACAAAATGATTTCTCACAAGATTCAAAAAAATCATTCCAGAACATATAATCGCCAAAATCTCGTCATAAAATCCAAAGATTGTAAGCCCAATTGTCACAAAACAATCTTGGAAAAGGAATAAGACATATAGGATTATCAGTAATCGATTTTTCCACGTTGTTCTTCCAATCATAGTTGTTTTCATATTAATGACAATTCTGCCATCAATCGTTACTCCTTTTCTTTACGAACTCTTCAAAGTCCCCGATTATTCTTACCGGATTTCCTCCAACAACCGTCCCCTCAAGCACATCTTTGCAAACTACTGTCCCCCCCCCCAACGACACAATTGGGTCCAATCTTTTTACCGGGCAAAATAATTGTTCCTGTCCCAATCAACACATTATCAAAAATTTCAGTGGGTGCTGTAAAATATTTGAATTTGTTGGTTTTATACTTTGTATTCAACAGAGCATTTGAAATATCATGATTGATAAAAGTAACATCCGATGCAATTTTCACATTGTCATGGATAAAAATCAGTTCTGGATCACCCGGCATTTTCCATGGATGCCAATAGCAGTTCTCTCCCATAGAACCAAACAACTTGTGTTTACGTATATATTCCGCTCGCCGGTATCCCTCACCGCAAAGGAGCAGCCGAACAGAGTGGTACATCTTTACAAATGTTCTCATCCACCTCTTTGCATTCATAGTTACCCCTCCAAAAACGTCTTCTCGTATTCTCCCACGATTTTTTCCCAGTTATATGCATCTCGCACCCGGTCGGTACTTCTTTTGTCCAACAGGGCGATTGTATCTGCATCCAGTGCGTCAGCCTGCTCCAGCAAGGCAGCCAAATTGCCAGAATCCTTCGACCAGTACAGAGCGCTGTCTTCGCCAACTTCTTTGTTAAAGCCAACGCCCAAAAGCAAATTCAACCGGGTACTGGCAAGTGCCTCCAACAGACTGGGATTAGTGCCACCGACTTCGTGACCGTGCAGATAACCGTAAGCTTCCTCGCGGATTTTTTTCAGCAGGTCCTGATCGTACACCGTGCCAACAAATTTGATGCGCTTATCCTTTTCGAAACCGGTTTTTTCACGAAGCTGCTCATAGAACTTGTTATGCTCTACGTTTGTGATAATAACGAGGTCTTTTTCGGTCTTGCTGCGCATAAACTCTGTGATCATGGTCTCATAGTTGTTCTCCGGAACAAAACGGCCAACGATCAAATAATAATCCCCACGGTTGACATTGAACTGCGTATACCATTCGTTCAGCTTTTCCTCATCGCACTGAGAGCGATCAGTATACGCGCCATACGCAATAAACGTGGTATCCTTCACCCGACTGCCATAAGTATCTTTGATGTATTTCTCAATATTGACAGAATCGCAGATTGCCAAATCGCTGTTCTCGACCAGACACTTTTCGCAATACCGCAGAAAAGCTTTGGCCGGAGCGCTCCACTTACTGCGCTTCCACTCCAACCCATCTGGGTTGCAGTAGACCTTTGCGCCAAGTTTGTGCAACTTTTTGGCGTGCGGAATCAGCAAAGGTCCAATTCTGCATCCCAGAATACAGACGATTACTTTCTCCTGCGGATGCTGTTTTGCCCATTCTTCCACCTGATTCAGAACCAGACCCACATGGAAAATGCGTCCGGGAGCGCCGGGTAGCGGAACGCGAACATTAAAGCAGTCTGCATCATTGTGTTCGAAATGTTTTTCGTCATTGTTCATACAAGAAACATGATACTTTAGATTCTTAGACTGTTTACCTGCTGTCAGATTTTCGACAAAGGTTTCAAATCCACCATACTGTGCCGGAATACCTTTGCTGCCTACAATAAAAACATGTGTCATAAAATTAAATTCCCCTTAGTTATTGATAATCAAATATATCGCTACGATTCTTGTTCCCTTTGGATTCAGTGCAATCACAACGATCCTTGTCTTCATTGGGTGTTTTTCTAAATCCATTGCGGGTTGAGTTAGGTTTTCGCCCCGCTTTGGATCATAGCAATGAACTGGAACATACTCATCAATGCTTGCAATATAGCGTGTCTGATAGGTGCTTGAAACGCTAACGTCCGGCTTAAACAAAAGGCTGCCCTCCTGATAGGTAAGCGTTCCATTGAGCAGAATACCGTCCTGTGCATCAACGCCCGCGAGCTGATTTGCAAATATCAGTTCTTGCGGGTACTCCTTAAGCCTCACTCCCGTATTGGCCGTGATCTTATCCAATACATAAACTCCCTCTGGATACTCGTGCGTATCACAAACCTTCCACTCCTTGTGGATGCCATTTTCAAAGGCACTATAGTAATACACACCATCCTCGTGGCGGAACTGCTCGGTCACGACCATATAGGGATGTGCGGTCTCAAGGGTGCTCCACAGAAAATCGTTAAACTGCACCTTGGTATTCTGCGCAGTGCCCACTGCCTCCTCTGTTGCCTTCGGGGTGTCCTCCCTCGGCGCGTTCGTATCACTGGACTCGCCCTTGGGCTCTGCAGCATTCAAATCGACCACACCAAATACGAAGCCTGACAAATCAAGGAAAAATGCAAGCATCAATGCAAACAGTGCCAGACCTCTATACGGACTTGTAAGATAGATTGTTCCCTGCTCCAATGCGTTATGGTCATTGATATATCTGCGCGTTGTATTGTCCAAATTTGCACAGGAGGCAGTTCGATCAAACTCTGTCAGAATTGCCTGCTGCGTCTCCGTGATTTCGCTCACATCTGCCGACGAGCCCACAAAGGTAGGAAGTGCACTAATCTGTGCCTTCAGCTTTTCGAGTCGCCCCCGCCAAGTCTTTTTCCATGTTGCATCGTTTGCTGTAGCAGAGATATCTGCATCTGCAGTCGTAGCTCCTGTATTGATTGAGCCCGCCCGCGCCTCACTCGATGCAGGTTCCTCATTGTCCGTATTTGCTGCAGACGAGGCTGCTGCGTCTGACGAGCTTATCGAGGCCGCTACGTCCTTATCCTGCATCGTATCCGGCATGCTGTCCGCTTCCCGCAACTCTGTGATAAACGTATTCAGCTCTTTTTCGATGCTCTTTACATCCGAATAATCGTTCAGATTTAAAACAAGTGCATTCATCTGCGTCAACAGAGCACTGTAGGAAAGGCTGCCATTGCTATCTGTGCTGGTTTCGGAAAGCGCTTCTGAATCGCGTAGGCTCGTAAATGTTTTTGTTGCCAGTTCTAACAAATGCGCATCATTTGGATTGTCCTGAAAAAGCTCTGTCTGCATTTCAATCAGATTGCTCTTAATCGAAATATCACTGGTCGAATTGGACAGGCCAAGGTCTACCGCATAAATAGCAAGCCGCCCACTCACATTTCGCAGTGCGGCCATTTCCTGCTGGAGCCTATTTTGTTCGTTTACTGCTGTCTCCTGCATTCCCCGATAGCTGCTCAACAGCGCATATAAGCTCTCTATATTCGTCTGTGCATCCGCATTGCGAATTTGCCGACTGATCGTGTCAATTTGGCTGCTATAATTTTGCAGCCGACTTTCGATGCTCACCTCCTGTGCCTCATCGCTTTCCAGTGCAGCCGCAACACTCGTTTGTGCCTGCTCAACGGCCTGCGCTGCAAGGCTCCGATTTTCCTGCGAGGGTGCTGTGACAAAGGCATTTTCCATCTGGTTTATGACGGTAGCCATATAGCTGCTTGCGATCGTATCATCGCTGGCATAGCGCTGTCGCTCCGCTTCCCAGTCCATACTAAAATCAGAGGCCTGCGTTGGGAGCTGGTTTGCCAGCGTCTGAAGGCTCAAAATTTTTTGTCCCAGCTCAGACTCCAAATATGTACGGTATGCCTTTGCATAGTCACTGGCCTTGTACAGCTCCTTTCGGTACGTTTGCTGAACCAGAAGTTCACTGTCAATATTCCACGATCCCTTGTGGATCGTTTCTGCAATATAGACATAGCTGAACCACGATGAGCAGAACAATGAGATTGCCGACAATACCAGCAGAACAAGGGTTATAAGGGCTTTCACTCCTGTTTTAAATGCCTTTTTCTCCCAGATATTGCTTATATATTTGGGCAGACTCATGCTCAAGGCCAGCAGAATCCCCTGTATTGCACCGGAGGTCACGTAGGCGATTGCATCATCATGGAAGATATAGTTCTTCATGCCCTGCGCAGTTGTGAAAAACGACGCGATCGCCAGACAAACGATTGCAAGCTGCAGTAGCTGCGCGCTGCTCTTTCCCTCGGACACAAAGCGTTTTTCTATATCTGCCGCATTTTTTTGCCGACTGTTCACTTTTATCCCCCTCACTTTCGCGTAATTCTGCTGTTGAACGGATGAAAGGTCATTTTTCCCTCTCTCCTATATCCAGCGCGCAATCGATTTACCTTTCGCTCTACCGCCTCGCACATTCCATCAATAACATTTTGGTATATCTTTTCGATTTTTTCGTTGACACGGTCATCCGTAATCAGCAGATTGCTGATTGCCAGATACAACGAGTGAAGCACACTTGCAAGCAGAGTTGCGCCCAGAAGGATCAGATAAGAAAAGATAAAGCCGCCCTCCTCACGAAGAAGCGTATCTCTCATATCCATCAGGAGATTGATGATTTCAAGAACAATCACGACCACCGCGAACAGCAGGATCACGACCGCCATGGCCTCCAGCGATCTTCCAACAAACCTCGGAAATGCACTGGCGTTTTCACCCGTAGCAGCCGCTGTGTTCGGTTTTTTATCATCCAGAAAAATTGAGTAGAGCAGCGCAACACCAACGGCTAATAGTCCGATTGAATTGGAATATTCCCGCAGGAATCCTCTTCCCGACATTTTAGTGAGCAGATCGTCAAATATTATGTAAACGATATTCGCTGCGCCAAAGGCCGTACCTAAGACAATAACGTATAAGACCAAATAAAATGCAAAGGCCTCTGGGAATGCTCTTACTGTGCCATCCTCTGCAACGATCTGACCAATCGTCATCACACCAGTCTTCCAGAGCTCGAATAAGCCTCTATCGGTCTGCTCCTCCACGCAAAATAATGGAATGACAATAAAGGCCGCAAATACACTCAGTGTCAGAATGCCCTTGACAAGGGGCTCCCGCAGCACCTTTATCAGAAGTGCTTGGCTGCCCTCCTTTATTTCCTTTACCTTATCCTGCTTGTTGAACACGGCGTACCAAACAGACCTTGCTCCACAAACCACCATTCCCAAAAGAAGAAGCAGAACAATCACCAGAATCGCTATGCCCGCCACAGTTGCCAAAAGCTTTACAAGGAGGCGCGAGCCGTAAACAAGCCCCGGCGTCACAGCACTGTTTACGGCAAAAAAGACACTATTATCCAGCACTGAAACACCAACATACGCCCCCAAAAAGAGTACTGCGAGCGCTAAAAAGCCAAATACATTCTGCCGGTGCGCTCTGAATGCTGCGGCTTCCTCACCATTTATGTTCCTCGGATTCAGCCACCGGAGAACGGCATTTATCGCAATCAGCACAAGCAGAAGTGCTATCATCACCGATAAAAGTGTGATCATGTTCTGGACCATATACTCGCCCTCCAAGCAGCCAACTCTTCCTCAAACGTCACAACTCCATCTTCCAGCAGCTCCAACAAGTTCCTGCTCGTACTGCCGCCCTGCTTCCATAATCCGATTCCAACAAAAAAGGCGATTCCCATGCAGACCACCAAAAGTAGGATTCTCAAATCATCCGGGTGTATTCCATACCTGTCACACAGATAGTAAAGCATTCCACGTCTAAAGGCTCTTACTAATATCCAAGCCAAAAGCATTTCCAGAAGTATCTGTAAAAGAGGCTCTGCATTGCCCCTGTTCTGGGGCAATCGTAGCCAAAACGCAATTGCAAGCATGACCGTCCATACTGCCGCCTCAAGAAGGTTTCCCTTATCACACTGCCGAATGGTTTGCTCAAGCCAGCGCACGAGTTCCTTCAGGTGCTCCAGTAGATAGCGTACCGACTGAAGCAGACCACAAAGTGCCCTACATAGTAGCCCGGAAACCAAAAAAAGCTCAAGGACACCACAAATGTTCCATGCCAGATTCCATCCATAAAGCAGGTCTGACCATTGCCTCAATGGCTTTGAAAACACATCGACATTGACGAGATAGGCCTCACACACAAGCACAACGATTTGCAAAAGTTCTACTTTGCGTTGTTCTGCCCGCCCATTCGATGTGAGAACACTTATAAAGCTCGCCACAAGCAATAGAATATTGACCGTTTTCTGCGCCTCATCCCCATATGGGAAGCCAACCCAATCCATCTGGAACTCCAGCCAAAGAAGCAAAACCGCACCGCCTAGTGCCGCCCAATAGTTTTTTATGAATTGCCTCAAATTCATACTTCCTCACACTTTCGTAGTCGGATTTACATTATTCTACGCTCACTCCACAGGGATTCTCGCTTTTCTCAACGACCTTACTCTCTCTCAACAAAACAATGCTCTCTCGCCGGAATTCCGGGTCGATTTTTCCATCCACAACGCCCTTGCGCCCCAACACGACCTGAATACTTTTCCAAATGACTTTCAGGTCAAATTTCAAGCTGACATTCTGGACATACTCGCGGTCGTAGTAAACCTTATCGTATACCTCCACCGTATCCCGACCGTTGATCTGTGCCCAACCGGTAATGCCCGGCGTTACCTGATACACACCGTACCAGCGGCGCAGAAAACGAATCTCACGTTCCGTATACACCAGCGGACGAGGGCCAATCAGGCTCATTTCACCACGAACCACGTTTGCCAACTGCGGCAGCTCATCAATACTGGTGTCCCGTAAAAACCGACCCACTTTGGAAATGTACATCTGCGGATTTTCCAAATCTCCCGTAGCCACATTTTTAGGCGCGGAGCTCTTCATCGTCCGGAACTTGATGATGTTGAAGCAATGCGCTCCCTTGCCCACGCGCTTCTGTAAAAAGAAGATAGGCTCATCCGGTGCACTGACTTTTTGTGCAATACTTACCGCCAAAAACAAGGGTGAAAGTAAAACTAACGCAAGCGCTGCCAAAATCCGGTCAATTACAGATCTTGCCGCAAGATATCTTTTCTGTTTCCGGGTCAAGTGGACATAGTACGGTCCAAAATCAACGTGGTAGCTTAATTTTTCCATTTTTTTCATGTTTTCCTCACACTTTTAACTTACTTGTGCGTATTTTTTCGTATTTCTGTCTGTAAGTCCAATTGTTCCTAACAGCACACAAAGCAGTTGCTTTTGTCTTTCGTTCAACTTTCTTCAACCTGCTTTCGCCGTAACGGTTTCGGCTTGTACCGCCCGCCCAGACGAGCGCTTCGGGTTGCTTTTCCCCCACCGCATCCCGATTTCATCCAGCTTTGCAATCCGCTCCTCTGTCAAAACAGCGCCGCTTTTTTCAGGATTCTGGCGGGTATACCGCTGCCGTTTGACCCAATTTCCGAGGTTGTAACCGCCCGGTGACACATATTCTGCTGGGACGTTCAGGTCGCCGTGGGCATCAAAATAGCGCTTTGCCTCCTGATACCCCTCGTTCCACTTGCGGTCATTGCGATTGCCCCAGTACATCCCGATCCGGCTGAGCCGCTCGACCTGTTCCTCCGTCAGTTTTCCTTTCGGGTACGCCCATTGCTGGCTTTCGACCCATTGCCCCAGCCGTTCGCCAGCCGCTGTCACATAGGAACGTGGGATATTCAGGTTGCCGTTTTCCTCATAATAAGCCGCAGCCAGCGCATAAGCCTTTTCCCACTTGGCATCGAAAATGTTCCACACCATGCCGATCTCATCAAGCTGTGCGATGCGTTCTTCCTTCAGTCGGCCGTTCAGCTTTTGCTGCCGGGTCTTGATGATCCACTGTCCTAAGGGATAGCCGTCCGGGTCTACATATTTTCCGGGCACCATCAGGTTTCCGTAGGTGTCGTGGTATTTCTTTGCGACCTCAAATCCGTGCTGCCACGCAATTTCCTTCCGGTTGCCCCAGACCATGCCGATGCTGTCCAGCCGTTGAATCTGTTGTTCGGTCAGGATGCCTTGAATTTGTCCCTCGCGCACACGACGCTGAGTGACCAGCCACACGCCAAGGCTCAGACCGCCGGGCGTGGTATACAGTTTCGGGACATTCAGGTTGCCGTGTTCCGCATAGTAGATGCTTGCCTCGGAGAAGTAGTGCTCCCAACCGGACGAAAGGCTCGCCTGCAGCTGCTCGAACAGCACCCGGCAGTCATGCACCTGCTCGATGACCTCGAATCGCTCGGTGACGATCCTATCGCCCTCACCGTTGGCATAGAGCCGGTGGACCGCCTCCTGCATCTCGCCTTGCAAACCAGAAATACTGGTCAAGCCCTCGAAATTGTTGACAACATCTAGGATAAGCGGCGTTGTATTATCCCCAGCGGTCAGGGCACGTCCTATCTGCTGCTTGTAGATAATGGGCGAAATCGTTGGACGGAACAAAATGACCCCGGAAATGCCCTCCACATGGACGCCCTCGTTGAGCATGTCGATGCAGAACAGCAGCTTCAGACGGTCGCTTGTGTCCGTTTTGAAGTCCGCAAACGCCTTATCCGTATTCGGGTCATCCGAGTAGGCTTCGTACACCACCACATCTGGGTTGACCCCGGCGAACCACTCCGGCACATGGGATACCATCTCGTCCATGTGCTCCTTGTTGGCGCAGAACACAATGTACTTGCCAGATTTGTTTGTGATATGATGGGCAAAGACCCTGTCCAGACCGTCCGCCTGCTCCAGTGCCCGGCGCAGCGCATCCAGATATTTTTGGTTGGCGTCCTGAATGCCCGGTGTCCGCAGGTTATCCACCCGCGCCTGATACTTTGCAAGGGCTTTCTGGTACTGGTAGACCGTAGTTACATATTTCGGGGCAGGCAAAATGCCCCTGACGACTGCTTCGCCAAGGGTCATGTCGCTCGCCGTATGCCCATCAAAGAGCTCTTCGGCCATGTCACGGTTATTATCCAGATACCGGATGTTTGTTGCCGTCAACCCCAGAAGCTTTGCATCCGGGCATAACTTTAATAAAGCCACCGTGCTTTCGCCCCAACATTCCGCACCGGCACGGTGGAATTCATCAAGTATAATATAAGCAGGCTTCTGCGCTGCGATCTCATCCAGTTGCGTCTGGGTGCAGCACATCAGTTTGGCATAGGTATAAAAGTGAACGTTTGCCAGCGGAAAATCCGGGTCGTTCCTTTTCAGGCTCTCCAGCTGGGTCTTAAAGATATATTCACTGGGAGAAAGCCAGATCACGACCTTCTCTGGGTTGTCCTCGATCAGCTTGAACGCAATGTAGCTCTTTCCGGTGCCGGTGGGATGAACAATGGCAGCCTTGCCATACTGGTCCATCATCCGGACTGCCGCATGATATGCTTTTTCGTTGTGTTCAAACAGGCGCAATGCCACCTTGTTCACCCCTTTCCGCAATAAAGGGGTATCTCTCATTTGGTTAATGGAAGATACCATGTGTTTGACAAATCTTGTTATTTTGACCATTCTATTTTAACATTAAATTACCATTGAGTAAAGAGGAACAGTCATCATTTTGTACCCCCCCCCCCGGAGAATTTTCAGCGATATAGTCAATCTTTTTGTGATTTATTGTCCAATTTGTTCAGATAATCAGCCACAAATTCAATTTTCAAATCATTAGTGGTCAATAAGGTGTCAGCAGGAGGCTTTATATGGCAAGACGCGGTGAAAACATCCGAAAGCGCAGCGATGGGCGGTGGGAAGGCCGATATATCAAAGGCCGTTCTGCGGACGGAAAGCCCTGCTGGGGCTATGTATATGGGGCGACTTATACCGAAGTAAGGGAAATCTCTGCCCGTAAGAAAGCAGAGTACGGCATTTACAACCTGAACAGCACCGATATTACTTTTTCGGAAATTTCAGAGCAATGGTTGTATTCTGTCCGGCATGGTGTAAAAGAATCGACTTTTTCACACTATCAGTATACTTTGCGACATTATCTCCAACCTGTTTTCGGGGATTTCAAAGTGAGTGCTTTAAGCGAAAAAATTCTGGAGCAGGGACTTTTGGCAGTGATAACACCAGCCAACGGAAAGCAAAAGCCTTTAGGGGCAACCATGGCACAGGAGTGCTTGTCGATGCTGCGGCGCATCTGCAAGTATGCAGCGCATTTTCATCTTATTCGCCCTTTGGAAATCATGGTAAAGCTGCCGCAAAAATCCCCAAAAGTGCTGCTGCCGTTTACCACAGAAGAACAAAAGAAATTACAGTCGTTCGTAATGGATGCGCCTACGCCCCGGAAAATAGGTCTACTGCTTGGCTTTCAGTTAGGGCTGCGTATCGGCGAGATCTGCGGATTGAAATGGGGAGATTTTGATTTATCGGCAGGAACTGTGACGATCCAACGGACAGTGACTCGGATCTCTTGTGGAAATGGCCATACAAAAGTCATCGTTCAATCCCCCAAGACCCAAAACTCCCATCGTGAGATTCCACTTCCAAAATCGCTGCTTCGTGTTCTGAAGAAGCTGTCGAAAGATTTCAGCAGCGGAACGTGGTTTCTTTCTGGCAATGAGGAAAAGCCAGTCGAACCTCGATGCTACCGTAAGAGCATTTACGGCTATCTGAAAAAAGCCAGTGTCCATCAGGCGCATCCTCATGCGCTTCGCCACACCTTTGCAACGACCTGCTTGCAGGCGCATTGCGACATTAAAACCTTGAGCGAACTGTTGGGTCATGCAGATGCTGCAGTCACGTTAAAAAAATATGTTCACTCTGATATGACACGCAAACGAAAAGAAATAAATCGTGTTTTCGAAAACTTTTAAGGGGCGATTCGTGGTCAGGCATTCGTAAAATCTTCGATAAATCGTAACTTGTTGAGTTCCTTCTTCCATTAACCAAATGGAGGATACCTTTTCTTGTCTTTCTGTCGGTTGATTTTCGTGGCAAAATTTCGGGAATATCATTCTTGAATATACGGTGCGCCGTACACAAAAACAACCTATTTCCGCTAATATCTACAAAAAAAGGAGAACAGACATATGATATTAGCGACCGATGAAGATACAAAAGTAAAAGATGCCGTTGCATTACGTTTCAAAGAGCTTTGCGAGGAACGCAACATAAGTCCCAATGCCCTCGCTGTCCGTTCCGGTGTCACTCCGTCCACCGTTTACAGTATGCTTGATTCCTCCCAGCAGAGCGTTACCGTTCCAACCGTCAAAAAACTGTGTGATGGCCTTGGAATTACGCTTGTAGATTTCTTTAACGCCTCGATTTTCACTGCAATCGATCAGGAAATCCGATAAATAACACATTGACATCGGTTTATGTACCCTATTGGAAATGCACCAGCATTGTACGAAGCCGCTGCTATTTATCAATGCCTGCATTATAGCCCTGACGTTTTTCTTTTTGCCCTATAACATAGAGATTTTTCTCTATTATAGATGCACCGCGCTTTTGCGCTCTGCCCGCCTTCCACCATTGAAAACGAAAGGACAAAAACATGAAAAGGAGAATCATCGAGTACAAACCAAGTCCCGGCAAACAGAATCTGACCCGCCGACTGTATCTTTGCGCTCTGACCTTGTGGCGCAGCTTGTGGCTGCCTACCTGCTTGGTCGGAGGGCTGGCATATGATGTATTATGATCAGTTCAACACCGGAAAGCGTATTCAAAAGCTGCGCAGAGAGCGCTACCTGACGCAGGAAGAGCTGGCCGTCCGCTTGAATGTCAGCGACCGCCACCTCCGCAGTCTTGAGAGTGGGGAGTATATTCCTTCTATTGACCTTTTCATCGAGATTGCTGCATTTTTTGATGTAACACTGGATCATTTGATTATGGGAAAGTCGTTATCTGACCAAGAAGAAAGCTTACGAAACAAGTTGCAGCAAAAGCGTTTGACAAATCAAAAGCTTCGTTTGAAATTGCAGCGTATTATGCAGAAACTGTCTGCAATCGCTGAAGAACTTTAACTCTATATAAAATTGCGCCCCTCCGGGCAAGCAGCATTGCACTGCTTGTTCAGAGGGGCGTTTTTTTGTTTTTGTGCTCAAAAAAACTTTTTTGAAAAATTTCGATTTTATTGTATTTTTCGCAAAAGTGAAACATCGTCTCAACGTTGTTTTCATGTCAAAACCGGAAGCATGACTTCCGGTTTTTCAAGCAAAAAAACCGGAGGTACGACCTCCTAAAAAAGCATTCAGTTTTCAGGTACACTATGGTCACAGCAAGGGCAACACCCCAGACGGGGAAAAGCCCAAAGCTGTAAGACGCACCTTGAAAACTGAATATCATTCCCTCGGACAAAACAATGAAACTTCCGTAATTCGCGGCCCGGCCATAAAGAAGGCGGGGTGGCTGAAAGGCCAATGAGAGGAAGGGTGCAGTCCCCCTCACCGAGGTGTATTCCAACCCCACCGGGCGTCGAGGACAAATAGGGTGGGACACTTAAAACAAAACTTCAAAGCCCACCACCGGGATTCTTCTGGATCAAGGCGGCGAGCTTTTTTCCATACCGAACATTCATTCTGATGACACGGAGGTAATGATTATGAGCCGTACTTTTACCCACAAGACCGACGAATCGACCCTGACCACCCTCTGCCCCCGCTGCCTGACTGCCTTTCGGAACGCCCGTGGCATCCGTGTCCGCCGTGCAGACCCCGGTCAGACCGTAAAGGAGCCTTGCACCTACTGCCAGACCAACTTCGGCTACGACTACTACATCCAGCCCACCAGCCCGAAAGCCGTTTATATGAAAAAAGGACGGTTCGATGATGAATCCGAATGCGCTTAAGATCGACCCGGAATTTCAGGGCAAGATTCCGCCGCTTACCTTTGAGGAACTGAACCAGCTTGAAGCCAACATTCTGCGGGATGGCCGTATCATCAACCCCATCATCGTATGGCAGGGCTTGATCGTGGATGGACACAACCGCTACACCATTGCCAAGAAGCACCCGGAAATCCCTTTTACTGTTCACGAAAAAGAGTTTGCCAGCCGCTATGAAGCAATCATCTGGATCTGTAAAAACCAGTTGGGGCGGCGCAACCTCACACCGGAACAGAAGAAGTACCTTATTGGCAAACAGTATGACGCTGAAAAATGTTCCAACGGTGGTGATCGAAAAAGTGCTGTTGCAAAATCAGGTTGCCAAATTGGCAACCTGATTCCCGCTTCAAAAACCTGTCAAAAAGTCGCCAAAGAGAACGGTGTGGGCATGAGAACAGTTTTTCGTGCAGAAGAATTTGCCAAAGGCGTAGATGCAGCCGAAGAAGCAGTTCCCGGCACACGGCAGAAAGTGCTTTCCGGTGAGGTCAAGCCGACCGCCGCCGAGATTGCATCCGTTGCCCGTGCCCCTCCCGAAGAACGTCCGGCTCTGGTGGCAGAGATCTGCAAATCAAAAGAGCAGAAGCCACCAAAGCCGCCTGCACAAAAGCAGAAAACTCCCCCAGCCGTAGCTGCACCGCTGCCTGATGCTAGTACATCCGATGAAGAAGCGCCTGACGAAGAACCAACGTCCACTCCTGCTCCATCCGAGCCGATCTTTCCACAAAAGGAGAATGAATCGTTGAAAGTTGACCGTCAGCAGATTCTTGAAATCGCAAACAATCGCTACCATGTCAAGCAGCTTGCCAATGGTGCGGCGATGCTTTGCGAGGTATCAGGAGCTGCCAACAGTATGATGCGCCGCTGGGAAAGCGTTTTCCGGGAATATCCCGATATTCTGTCCGATGCAGAGAACCGTGCGTCCGTAGGACGAACGATTCAGAAATTGAGAGATTACCTGAAAAATTTGGAAGATAAGATGGAGGAACTGCTATGAAGAATATGAACTGTGTCAGCACCATGCCTGAGATCATGCCCGAAATCACAGATGAAGCAATCATCGAAGCCCTTTTCGCTCAGCGGCCTTACGAAGAAAAGGTCATCAACAGTGCCTTTCTCGAAATCCCTGCGGAATATCAGCGCAAGCTGAACATTCCCAATGTCGAAAAGATGTCGGCAGAGTTCACCGAGCTGATTGCCAACCCGCCCAAGGTCAGCTACCGGGACGGTCACTACTTCGTCTTTGACGGTCAGCATACCATCGTGACCCGTCGGGCGATGAACGGCGGGCAGGATCTTCCGATCATCTGCAAAGTGTACGAGGGACTGACAGAGGAAGAAGAAGCCATGCTGTTTTCCCGGCAGACGGGCGTTTCCACGCCGCTGACCGCTGGCGCAGAGCTGCGCGCCGCTTTGGTGGGCAAAGACCCGGAATCTCTCGCATTCGTGAAAGCCACCGAAAGCACCGGCCTGCAGCTCGGTCTGGACAACTACCGTGCTCCGTGGAAGATTATCTGCATCCGCACGGCTTTCAAGGAGTACAAAGCCTACGGCGCAGACCTTTACAAAGAAGCCCTGACCATGCTGGCAAAGGGCTGGGAGGGTGACCCCAATTCCCTCCGCTCCGGCATCCTGCAGGGCATGGTTCGCTTTGTGGCTCTGTATCAGGGCGAATATGACCCGGAGCGTCTGGTGAAGCGTCTGCAAACCATCCATCCCATGACGCTGGTGCGGGATGAGAAATCCCTGAGCGGCACCGTCAGCTACAAGTATATGATGCTGATACTTCGCACCTACAACGGCTCCAGCCGCCGCTTCAATCTTCCCATCAAGCAGTGAACTTACTTCTTCATGCAGTTCTCCTTTCACATCGCAGAAGCCGTCCGCAAGGGCGGCTTTTGCCTACATAAGGAAAAGGGGGTTGACCGCCACCGTATATGTAACAAAAGACTTTGGTTTTCTCCGGGGCGAGATCTACTATGCAGACCTTGACCCGCACTATGGTTCTGAGCAGGGAGGTAAACGCCCTGTTATTGTGATTCAAAATAATACCGGAAATAAATTTGCGCCGACTGTGATCGTAGCTGCTGTGACCTCAAAGGTCTCCAAAAAACCAAACCAGCCTACCCATGTTCTCATTGACCGAAATCCAGCGTTTTCAAGGCCCTCTATGGTGCTGCTGGAGCAGATCTTCACCATCGATAAAGAACGCATACAGCGGCTCCTAGGGCAGACTACGCCGGACGAAATGTACCAGATCAACGAAGCCTTGATGAACAGTCTGGATCTGAACGGAGGTCGATAATATCAACAAGAACGCCTACTCTCCCCTTTCCCCCGCTGTTCCTCCCGATATTTTCAGCATCGATGCAACTGCACTGAAGCTAATCTCCATTTTATTCGACAACAACCTGATCTCTGCTGAGGTCTATCATCGGGTTCTTAGCAGATATTCTGCGTAATGTCAAGGATGTCGCTGACACCGGCGACATCCTACATATTCCCTTCCCAATCTTCTATACTACGGGCAAAGGAGGTACAGCGCTATGAACATCACGCAAAGAATGTACTTTGGGCAATTCCCATTGGACAAGGACCGTGACCGCCGCATTGTCTTTTACGGTCGTGTTTCCACCCAGCATGAAGCGCAGGTCGATGCGCTTGGCAACCAGATGCAATGGTACGATGACCAGCTTCGGTATCATCCAAACTGGCAGGTCGTTGACCGCTATATCGACGAGGGCATCACCGGAACCTCAGCAAAAAAACGCCCGGCTTTTATGAAAATGCTTTCCGATGCCAAATGCGGAAAATTCGATCTGATTGTTACACGTGAGGTCTGCCGCTTTGCCCGCAACACCGTCGATACCCTTCAGATCACCCGCGAACTCCGCAATTTCGGCGTAGAGGTCTTTTTCGTATCCGACAACATCTGGACGATGGACGGCGATGGCGAACTCCGCCTTTCCATCATGGCAACCATGGCGCAGGAGGAAAGCCGCAAGATCTCAGAGCGTGTTCTTGCCGGGCAGAAGATAAGCCGGCAGAACGGCGTGCTTTACGGCAGCGGCAACATCATCGGCTATGACCGGGACAAGGTCAACCGTACATACGTTATCAACGAGGAACAGGCCGCAACCATACGAATGGTTTTCACGCTCTATTCTCAGGGCTACGGGGAAAAGGCAATCGTCAATGAACTTTCCCGGCTGGGCCGCAAGGATGGGCACGGAAACGTCAGTTGGTCCTGTACAAAGATCAGCCGTATCCTTCGTAACGCAACGTATATGGGCTATGTCTGCTACAACAAGTCCAAGGTCAACAACTATCTTGAAAAGAAACGCATCAACAATCTGGACGAAACTTCCTTCGTCTATGTAAAAGGCAACTTTGAGCCAATCGTATCAGAAGCCCTCTGGCATGAATGTGAGCGCATCCGTAAAAGCCGTATTGTCAATCTGCGTCTTCCTGATGGAGAAACACGACGCAAGGGCATTGACAGCACCAAATATTTATGGGTCGCAAAGCTTCGTTGCCGCTGCGGTTCTTCCTACCGCATTTTCAACTGGCGTAAACTGAAGGACGGAACGCCGGTCTTTGGCTACCAATGCAATATGCGAACCGTCAATCCGACCCGTTCCTTCGTTCTGGAGCACAACATGACCCAGCAGCTCAGTTGTGATGCCATTTCTATCCCGGAGTGGAAGCTGGAACTCATGGCGAAGAAGATCTTTGAAAAGGTCTGGGGCAATCAGAATAAAGCCATCCTTCGTGCCTGCAAGATGATTGAAAGCTGTCAGAACGGAAAAGCCGCCACACGAATGTCCGCTGCACCGATTCAGGGCCAGATCGAAAAAATTAAAAAACGCAAGCTGAACTACGCTGCCATGCGTGCAGACGGCGAACTGCCACGAGAAGAATATCAAGCCCTCTGCAAACAGGCAGATGACGAGATTGCACACTTGGAGCAAGAGCTGAAAGCCCTCTCCCCTGCGTCCGAACCGCAGACGGTTTCTTCGGACATGAAAGCGATCTACGATTTTCTCTCTCAGAAGGTCGATGTGCACGGTGCCCGTCTTGCTCCCGAATTGATTGACCAGTTCGTTGAAGTGGTCACCCCCATTGCCGATTACTCCTACCGCTGGAAGCTGAACACCGGCTGCAAGAAGTCCAAAGAGGAGCGCGCCGATCTGATGGCTGTATCGGAAAAGCCCATCCTTACCTTCACCATCGACTTTGAAACCGCCAAGCGTTACCGGGAAGCCAACAAGATGCCCCACCAGTTCCGCCGTGCAGCGTGGACCGACCTGACCGTGGAGGTGTATCTGTGATGCTTCTGGGAAGCAGCCCTGTGTTAAACGCAACTCATCTCATACATGAGCAAACAAATAAGGCCCACCGCCAAAATTGACGGTGAGCCTTATTTTATGCTCGATTTTTAACGATAACTCGCTATAAAATCCTTATGCTCTCGGGTTTTTAATAGCAGCCTGAGCAGCAGCCAGACGGGCGATAGGCACACGGAAGGGAGAGCAGCTGACGTAGTCCAGACCGACGTTGTGGCAGAACTCCACGCTCGTGGGATCGCCGCCGTGCTCGCCGCAGATGCCCAGACCCAGATCGGGGCGGGTCTCGCGGCCATCATGGGCAGCCATCTTGACCAGCTTGCCGACGCCGACCTGATCCAGATGCTGGAACGGATCGCTCTCATAGATCTTGTTCTCGTAGTATGCGCCCAGGAACTTGGCAGCGTCATCACGGCTGAAGCCGAAGGTCATCTGGGTCAGGTCGTTGGTGCCGAAGCTGAAGAACTCAGCCTCCTTGGCGATCTCGCCGGCAGTCAGGGCTGCACGGGGGATCTCGATCATGGTACCGACCTGATACTTCATGTCAACGCCGGCAGCAGCGATCAGCTCGTCAGCAACCTTGACGACAACGTCCTTGACGAACTTCAGCTCCTTGACCTCGCCGACCAGCGGGATCATGATGTGCGGGGTGATCACATGGCCGGTCTCAGCAGAGACGTTCAGAGCAGCCTTGATCACAGCGCGGGTCTGCATAGCAGCGATCTCGGGGTAGGTAACAGCCAGACGGCAGCCACGGTGACCCATCATGGGGTTGAACTCGTGCAGAGAAGTAACCACGTTCTTCAGGTCGTCGTAGGTCATGCCCATGTCGGCAGCCAGTTCCTTGATGTCCTCGTCCTTGGTGGGCAGGAACTCGTGCAGGGGCGGGTCCAGATAACGGATGGTCATCGGGCGCTCACCCATGATGCGGTACATAGCCTCGAAGTCGCCCTGCTGGAACGGCTCGACCTTGGCCAGAGCAGCCTCGCGCTCTTCCACGGTGCGTGCGCAGATCATCTCGCGGACAGCCTTGATGCGGTCCTCAGCGAAGAACATGTGCTCGGTACGGCACAGGCCGATGCCCTCAGCGCCCAGATCCACTGCCTGCTGTGCGTCACGCGGGTTATCAGCGTTGGTCATGACCAGCAGCTGACGTGCTGCGTCTGCCCAGCCCATGAAACGGTTGAAGTTCTTATTGCCGGTAGCGGCCACGGTAGCGACCTGCTCGCCGTAGA
>ENA-ORRW01000579-ORRW01000579.1-human-gut-metagenome-genome-assembly--contig:-NODE-579-length-42321-cov-8.580538_pt1 | contig 42321 bp, 38 predicted proteins | sample MGYA00242183_ERZ509150 | MGnify/ENA primary metagenome ERZ509150 (study PRJEB26280, sample SAMEA2338639) | human gut metagenome | biome: human gut; feature: human-associated habitat; material: faeces... | reverse complement strand
AAACGCTTCAAATCGTCGCCCGGTAGGTTTACGACCTGCCGGGCGATTTTTGTCGATTTTCGCGGATTGTCATTTCCGGCAAAAAATCAGATGGAAAAGGAGGCGGTCAGCAGACCAGGGCCAGCATAGGCCCCTGACAACGGACAGGATCATCCTGCTCACTCCCCACGGAAAGGGGGGTGAGAAGATGAAAGTTACCCCTGATGATTACGGGAGGCGCTGCCAGTTTGACCATTTTTGCAAGCTGGTACTGTACCATGAAGCCGTTGACTACTTCCGGGAAAGGAAGCGTCAGCGTGGCTGGGAAACATCCTTTGAAACGCTGCCGCTTTCGGAACTGGACACGCTATGCACGATAGATCAGTACCCCAGCGACAGTTTTATATTTCCGGCCTATGGCTGTGAGCTTCAGATCAGCGACGGGCTGGTGGCCGCTGCCTTTGCCAGCTTGCCCCAGCCGGGACAAAGCATCTTGATACTGCATTGTGTCCTGGAACTGACGGACGGCGAGATCGGCGCGGTGGTGGGAATGTCCCGCAGCGCCGTCCAGCGGCACAGGACTAAGACGCTGGAAACCATGAGAACAAGACTGACGGGAGGTATTGCAGAATGAAGCAGGCCAGATATAAGGAGCCTTTGCCCCTTGCAGTGATCGAGGCGGCCCGCGCCGGTGACGCCGGGGCCGTGGAACAGGTCTTGCAGTATTACAACGGTTACATAAACAAGCTCTGTAAGGTGCAATTATGAGAAGTTCCTTTTATACACATAGATTGTACCAGAATGCAGCCTCGTTTTCAACGAAAAGCCACTGACCCTGAATAATTCAGAGTCAGTGGCTTTTTCAATGCTACTTGAACGGTAATTTGAAATGTTGTCCTTATGCGTAGGTAACTTTTGCTTCCGCTCTTCTTCATTATGGATTCGTTTGCTCTTACAGCATATTCAGCACGAGCGTCAGGACGATGAACGCAGCGCCGACCCACTTGGTGGCACGCGCAAGACGGGCATCCGTGCTCTTGGCCTTGTTCTTGGCCATGAAGGAATCGGCCACGCCGCCGATTGCACCGCTTAAGCCGGCGGACTTGCCGCTTTGGAACAGGACGATGCCGATGACGATGAGACCGCAGAGAAGCTGAAGAATCGTAACGAATAAAGTCATGGTGAAAACCTCCAAATTGTTGAACGTGTGATCACGCTATATTCACAGGTACTCATAATACCATAGAAAGGTGCGGAAAGCAAGCCTATTTTTCAATTTCTGCCGCTTTCTGCGCTCAGAGCATTGCGACCTTGGGGTGCGGCAGGCTGATGGACGGAGCCTCGGGCGGCTGCGGCTTTTTCGGGGTGGCCTCCTGCGCGTGCAGCGCGCGCTGCGCCGCGGTGAGCATCAGCTTGATGCGGTTGAGCTGGTTCACTTCGCTCGCGCCGGGGTCATAGTCGACAGCGACAATGTTTGCGCCGGGATAGGCCGCGCGCAGCGCCTTGATGACGCCCTTGCCGACCACATGGTTCGGCAGGCACGCAAACGGCTGGATGCACACGATGTTCGGCGTGCCGGAGGTGATGAGCTCTGCCATCTCACCGGCGAGGAACCAGCCCTCGCCGTACTGGTTGCCGATTGAAAGGAAGGGCTTGGCAAGCTCCGCCACATGGTTGATGGCCATGGGGGGATTAAAGCGCTTGCTGGCCTTCAGCGCTTCGATCGCGGGGCGGCGCATGCGCTGAAGTGCCGGAATGCCGAACTTGGCGCTGGCCGAAGCAGTCCACCCCTTTCCAAGGTGGGTGTGCTTGAAGTCCTGCTCATAGATCGTGGCGGCAAAGAAATCGAGAAGATCGGGAACGACCGCCTCTGCGCCCTCGCGTTCCAAAAGGTCGACAACATGGTTGTTGGCAAGCGGCATGTATTTGACGAGGATCTCACCGACAACGCCGACGCGGGGCTTGCGGATCGTTTCGTCGATGGGGAAGGCGTCGAAGTCCTCGACAATGCCGCGGCAGAGCTGGGCGTAGCGGTACTTGGGATGCTCGCTCGTGAGCGAGTCGATGCAGATGTCGCGCCACTTGCGGTGCAGCGCGTTCGCGCTGCCTTTTTCGAGCTCATACGGGCGCACGCGGTACAGGCAGCGCATCAGCAGGTCACCAAGCACGATACCGTGCGCGGCGTCCAACAGCAGTGACGGCGAGATGCGGAAGCCCTCGTTCGTCTCCATGCCGTTGGCGTTGAGCGAGATGACAGGGATGTGTTCAAGGCCCGCTTTTTTGAGCGCGCGGCGGATGAAGGCGATGTAATTGCTCGCGCGGCAGCAGCCGCCGGTCTGCGACATGATGAGGGCGAGGTGGTCGGTGTCGTACCGGCCGGAGGTCACGGCCTCCATCAGCTGGCCGACCGCCGTGATCGAGGGATAGCAGGCGTCGTTGTTGACGTACTTGAGGCCCGCGTCGATGGCGGCGCGGTCGTCGTTTTGCAGTACCTCAAAATTATAGCCGTGGTGGCGGAAGATAGGCTCGAGAATGTCAAAATGGATGGGACTCATCTGGGGGGCGAGGATGGTGTAGTGCTGCTTCTGCATCTCCTTGGTGTAGTAGACGCGCTCGAACGGCTGTACGTGAGAGGTCGAATGGATCCCGCGCTCGCGCCGCATGGCGACGGCGGCGAGCAGCGAGCGGATGCGGATGCGCACCGCGCCGAGGTTGTTGACCTCGTCAATCTTGAGGCAGGTGTAGAGCTTGCCGCCCTGCTCCAAAAGCTCGCAGACCTCATCGGTCGTGACGGCGTCGAGACCGCAGCCGAACGAGTTGAGCTGAATGAGCTCAAGATCGTCGCGCCCGCAGACGAATTCCGCCGCGGTGTAGAGGCGGGAGTGATAGACCCACTGGTCATTCACGCGCACGGGGCGCTTGGGGACAAAGTCGATGGGCAGGCAATCCTCGGTCAGCACCGTCAGGCCGTAGGCCGCGATGAGCTCGGGGATGCCGTGGTTGATCTCGGGGTCGACGTGGTAGGGACGTCCGGCGAGCACAATGCCGCTGCCGCCGTTTTTCTCCATGTCGGCGAGTGCCTTCGCGCCCGCGGCGCGGACGTCGGCCTTGGCCCTGCGTTGCTCTTCCCACGCGAGGTGGGCGGCATGGCGCGTTTCCTTTTCAGGAATGTTCCATACTTCCTTACAGAACTGGACGAGACGGTCGGAGGCGACCTTCTCGTTCGTGAAAGCGAGGAAGGGATGCAGGTAGCGCACGGAGCCGTCGGTCACGGCTTCGACGTTGTTCTTGATATTCTCGGGATATGAAACGACGATCGGGCAGTTGAAGTGGTTCTGCGCGCCCGGCACTTCCTGATGTTCGTAGAACACGCAGGGGTGGAAGATGGTCTTGACGCCGTGGTCGATAAGCCACTGGGCGTGACCGTGGGCGAGCTTGGCAGGATAGCACTCAGATTCCGACGGAATGCTCTCCATGCCCAGCTCGTAGATCGCGCGCGTGGAGAACGGGGAGAGGATGACGCGGAAGCCGAGGTCGCGGAAGAACGTCGCCCAGAACGGGTAGTTTTCGTACATGTTCAGTACGCGCGGGATGCCGATCTCGCCGCGCGGCGCATTTTCCGGCTCGAGCGGGGGATAGGCGAACATGCGCTCACGCTTGTAGGCGAAGATATTTTCGCCGGGTTTGGCAGCGCTTTCGCCGCGCAGGGCTTTTTCGCAGCGGTTGCCGCTCACATGGCGGCGGCCGCCGGGGAAGACGCTGACCGTGAGCATGCAGTGGTTCTGGCAGCCCTGACAGCGTGCGGCGGAGGTCTTGTACGTGAGCTGCTCGATCTCCTCAAGCGGGAGCATTGTGCTCTGCTGCCCGTGGTAGCGGTCGCGCGCGAGCAGTGCCGCGCCGAACGCGCCCATGATGCCCGCGATGTCGGGACACGTGACCTGCGCGCCGGAGATACGCTCAAACGCGCGCAGCACGGCCTCGTTGAAGAATGTGCCGCCCTGTACGACGACGTGCGAGCCGAGCTCACTCGCGTCGGAGAGCTTGATGACCTTATAAAGAGCGTTCTTGATGACGGAGTAGGCAAGGCCGGCGGAGATATCGGAGACGCTTGCGCCCTCCTTCTGTGCCTGTTTGACGTTGGAGTTCATAAACACCGTGCAGCGCGTGCCGAGGTCGACGGGGGCCTTGGCAAAGAGCGCTTCGTGCGCGAATTCCTGCGCTGTCATGCCAAGGGAGTTGGCGAAATTTTCGAGGAACGAGCCGCAGCCGGACGAGCAGGCCTCGTTCAGAAGCACCGTGTCGACCGCACCGTCCTTGAGCTTGATGCACTTCATGTCCTGTCCGCCGATATCGAGCACGCAGTCGACCTTCGGGTCGAAAAACGACGCGGCGGTGCAGTGGGCGATGGTCTCGACCTCGCCCTCGTCGAGCGAGAACGCGGACTTGAGCAGCGTTTCGCCGTAGCCCGTGGAGCAGGAGCGCGCAATATGCGCGCCCGCGGGAAGAGCTTCGCGCAGCGTATGTACCGCCTGCATAGCGGTCTGGATGGGATTGCCCTGATTGTTGGCGTAGAACGAGTACAAAAGCTCGCCCTTTTCGCCAACTAACGCGAGCTTTGTCGTCGTCGAGCCCGCGTCGAAGCCGAGAAAGCAGTCGCCATTATACGTTGCAAGATCGCCGCGCGGCACGACCGCCGTATGGTGACGGGTGCGGAAGGCCTCGAGGTCGGCTTCGTCTTCAAAGAGCGCCGGCAGGCGCTTTAATTCAAAATCCATCTGCACGCCGCTGTCGAGACGCTTGATGAGCGCGCTGAGCGGCTGCGCCTCGGCGGGCGTTTCGTCGATGGCCGCGCCGGTGGCGGCGAAGAGATGGGAGTTTTCGGGGTCGATGGTCGTCTCATCCGTCAGCTTTAGCGTGCGGATAAACGCGGCCTTGAGTTGGGGGAGGAAGTGCAGCGGCCCACCTAAGAACGCGACATGGCCGCGGATGGGCTTGCCGCAGGCAAGGCCCGAAATGGTCTGGTTGACGACCGCCTGGAAGATCGAGGCGGCAAGGTCGGCCTTCGTCGCACCCTCGTTGATGAGGGGCTGGATATCCGTCTTGGCGAACACGCCGCAGCGCGCGGCGATGGGGTAGATCTGCTGATAGTGCGCGGCCTCGCGGTCGAGACCCGAGGCATCGGTCTGCAGCAGGGCGGCCATCTGGTCGATAAACGAGCCGGTGCCGCCGGCGCAGACGCCGTTCATGCGCTCTTCGAGCCCACCTTTGAAGTAGATGATCTTGGCATCCTCGCCGCCGAGTTCGATGGCGACATCCACCTGCGGCGCGACGCGCTCGAGCGCCTGCGCGACGGCGACGACCTCCTGCACAAAGGGAATGCCGAGCGCCTTGGCAAGGTTGATCGCGCCGGAGCCGGTGGCGCGCAATTCGAGCGCGCACTCGCCGAGCGCTGCGCGCGCCTGCTTGAGTAAGTCGGACAGTGCGCGCTGTGTGTGGGACAGATGGCGCTGGTACTGCCCGAAGATCATTTGTCCGTTTTCATCCAGCACGACGAGCTTGACCGTGGTGGAGCCTACGTCGATGCCTGCTTGATACGTTTTCATGGGGAACCTCTCTTTTCATGTCGATGCGATTTGGCGGTAAAAGAGTCCCGCCGATTTTCAAATTATCATTATAATTGTATGTCTGATGAGGACAAGAAGTAAAGTTTAGGGTCTGTTAAGAAAATGAACAAAAATTTACAAATATTTTTGGCTTGACATACCTCGTAACTCTATGTATACTACAAGCATAGATACTCTATGTATCATAGGAGGTGCAACATGAAGAAAAAGAGCATTGACCACACACAGCTTTTGCTGCTCAAGCTCCTCTCAAGTGAGGACATGTACGGCTACCAGATCATTCTGGAGCTGGCGCGCCGCTCGAGCAATGTCTTCGAGATGAAAGAGGGCACGCTCTACCCCGTGCTGCACGGCATGGAGCGCGAGGGCTATGTGGAGGCCTATGAAAAGGCAGCGCCCACCGGTCGGATGCGCAAATATTATCATCTGACGCGCGCCGGCCGTGCCGCGCTCACAGAAGAGGAGAAAGCCTGGCAGGAGTACAGCGGCGCGGTGAACGCCGTGCTGCACTTTGCTTAAAAAAGGGTGAGGCTATGAACAGAAACGAGTATTGCGATCGCGTGCTCGCACAGGTCGGCCGGCTGACGGCTGACGAGGCGAACGATCTGAGAAATGAGCTCGCCGGTCACATCGAAGACCACGCCGAAGCGCTGGTCGAGCACGGCTATACGGAGGACGCGGCCTACGGGCGTGCGGTGGCGCTGATGGGCGATCCCGAGGAGACGGGGCGGGCGCTGCGCGCGCAGTACGGCGGCTGGTGGCTCGTCATCGTGCAGCGCGCCGCGCGCATCCTCACGGCGCTGCTGTGCGTGATGATCGCGGGGCTGATCGTGAAGTCGAGCGGCCTCTACGGCGCGATCCGTGATCGGTACGAGGTGCAGAAACCAGGTGAGGGCTGGGAGCGTTGGAACACGGAGACGCCGGGAACGCGCATTCCTATCGGCGATGATATCGTGCGCATTGATGCGGTCTCCTGCAGTACCCAGCGCGCAGAAGTGCAGTTGACGGGTTTTGACCGTATTCCCGGCGGCGTGGTCTATGCGCGGCTGCTGCATACGCTGCGGCTGGAAAACGAGCGCGGTGAGGTGATCGACGAATGGGAAGACTGCGATTATCCAAGCTGCGTGAGCAGCAGTGGCACGCTCTATGTGTGCATCGCGAGTCACCGCGTCAATATCGAGCCGGACGATACTTATATCAGGCTCATTTATGACCGGCTCGGCGAGCATGTTGCATTGGAGATCCCACTGCCGGGAAGGGAGGCGCAGCCGTGAAAACGATCAAGCGAAAACCGGGCAGAATGCGCCGCGCGGTCAGGAGCGTTGCCGTGCTGCTGTGCGTGCTGGCGGCGTATGTCGTCCTGTCCGACATGAAGCTCACACCGCGCGCGGCGATCCGCATGGGAGAGCAGTATTACGGCATCTATGAGCCGACGCGCACCGTTGCGATGCAGCGTATGCGCATCGGTTGGCAAAACTACCGCGTCTATCTGACGGCGGGAGAGAATTCGCTCTACTGCGGCGCGGCACGGCTGACTCCCTCCGGCTGGGACATCATTTTTATGGGCGATGCGATCTCCTGTGCGGATGGGGAAAGCGTGCATGTCGGCAATTGGTGCCCGGGCTCGCTCAATAAGATCTTCGGACAGGAGATCATATTCGGCCGCGTCGACGATCCGGACATTGCGCTGCTCACCATTGAGGAATGGGGCGGCAGGGACTGGACAAAGCCGGGGTGCGAGAATGAAAAGCTCCGCAGGCTGCGTACCGTCACGGTGGAAGAATTTATCGAGGACGGCGGCTGCCGCTATTTCCTTCTTGACGCGCGAGAGCGCGAGGAAAACACAAGATCCTATGCGGCGGAAAAGGGCGTTCTGTATATTACGGCCTGCGATGCCATGCACCGGGAAATTTTGCGCCGGGAAATTGAGATCGGCGCAAACGGCCTCCTATAAGCGCGGAGCGGGAGCGCGGCAGCTTTGCCGCGCTCTCTTTGCATCGGTGCAAGGGGGAAGAGGCATGAACTTTCGATGAATTCTCGACCGCGCCGGTTGACGGTAAAAGGTCAAAATGGTATCCTACTCTGGAATTCTTATTTTTATTTACTCAGAAAGAAGGCAGGATATGCTGAAGCTGCAACAGATCGTCAAGGATTACCAGGCGGGCGACACCACCGTCCACGCCCTGCACGGCGTGAGCTTACAGTTCCGTGAGAGCGAGTTTGTCGCCATCCTCGGCCATTCGGGCTGCGGCAAGACGACGCTGCTCAACATCATCGGCGGTCTCGACCACTATACGAGCGGCGATCTCATCATCAACGGCAAGTCGACGAAGGACTTTTCCGACGCCGACTGGGACAGCTACCGCAACCACTCCATCGGCTTTGTCTTCCAGAGCTATAACCTCATTCCGCACCAGACGGTATTGAGCAACGTGGAGCTGGCGCTCACGCTCTCGGGCGTGAGCAAGTCAGAGCGCCGCGAGCGCGCGAAAAAGGCGCTCGAGAGCGTGGGCCTTGGCGACCAGCTCGACAAAAAGCCGAACCAGATGTCTGGCGGCCAGATGCAGCGCGTCGCCATCGCGCGGGCGCTCGTCAACGATCCGGACATTCTGCTTGCCGATGAGCCGACCGGCGCGCTCGACAGCGAGACGAGCGTGCAGGTGATGGAGATCTTGAAGAACATCTCCAAAGACCGCCTCATCATCATGGTCACGCACAACCCCGAGCTTGCCGAGACCTACGCGAGCCGCATTGTGCGCTTAAAGGACGGCGAGATCGTGGACGACAGTGCGCCGTATGCCGGCGGAACGGAAAAGCCCGCGGCGCAGGGAAAGGAGAAAAAGCCATCGATGGGCTTTGGCACGGCGCTGTCGCTGTCGCTCAACAACCTGATGACGAAAAAGGGACGGACGTTTTTAACGGCCTTTGCCGGCAGCATCGGTATTATCGGCATCGCGCTCATTCTGTCGCTGAGCAATGGCATCCAGACCTATATCGACCGCGTGCAGGAAGATACGCTATCGAGCTATCCCTTGACCATCGAGGCTGAGAGCATGGACATGTCCAGCATGGTCAGTTCGATGATGGGCGTCCATGCGCAGGACGAGGGCGACGGGGAGCAGCATGACCTTGACGCCGTCTACTCCAACAACATTATGTACGACATGATGAGCTCGTTTGCCTCGGCGGAGACGCAGACGAACAATTTGAAGGACTTCAAGACCTATCTGGAGGGCGACAACGAGCTTTCGCAGCATATCAGCTCCATTTCCTATGACTACGACCTCGGCATGAGCATCTATGCCAAAGACACCGACGGCAAAGTCTTCAAGTCCGACGTGACGGAGCTTTTGCAGACCTGCATGAGCGAGCTCTACGGCGGCGATTACAGCAGCTATTTCGAGCGCTTCGGCTCGGCCTACTCCGCGATGGAGACCTGGGAGCAGATGCTCCCGCCGCAGGATAGTGAGAGCGGCGAGCTCGTGGGAGACCTTCTGCACGAGCAGTATGACCTCATTTACGGCTCCTGGCCGCAGAATTATGACGAGGTCATGCTTATCGTCAACAAGGACAATGAAATTTCCGACCTTGTCATCTATTCGCTGGGCCTGAGCGCGCAGGACGAGGTCGTGGAGTCGATGCAGCACATGCTCGACGGCTCGGAATTCGACAGCAAGGACATCCAGAGCTGGAGCTATGAAGACCTGTGCAATATGAGCTTCAAGATCGTCCTGCCCGCCGAGCGCTACCAGTACGATTCCGCAAGCGGCACATATACCGATGTCAGCACGACGGACACGGGGCTCGACTTCCTCTATAACTCCGACGATGTCGGCACGCGCGTGAAGATCGTCGGCATCCTGCGCCCGAATGAGAACGCAGTGTCCTCCATGCTCTCCGGCGCGATCGGCTACACGTCCGCGCTGACGGACTACCTCGTCGAAAAGGCGGGACAGACCGAGATTTTGCAGAAGCAGAAAGAAGACCCCGATACCGACGTTATCCTCGGCCTGCCGTTCCTGACCGATGACTACTCCGTGAGCGACGAGCAGAAGGAAGCGGACGTGACCGACTATCTCGAGGGCCTTTCCGTCACCGAGCGCGCCGCGGCCTACACCGCGATGATGAGCGTGCCGAGCGAAGAGTATCTCTCCGCCATCGTGGAGCAGCAGATGGGCTCGCTCGACCGCGCGAGCATCGAGCAGATGGTCATTTCGACCTACGCCCAGCAGATGAGCGTGGACGAGGCGACCGTCAAGTCCTATATCGCGCAGATGGACGACGAGACGCTCTTCGGCTACGTGGAGCAGTCTATCCGCGAGCAGGTGACGGAGCAGTACGCCGCGGGCGTGCAGGCGCGGCTATCTAACATGACAAGCGATCAGCTCGCCATGGCGCTCGACCTGGCGCTCGAAAAATCGCCCGCTGTCACGCCGCTGACGAGCGAGCAGTACAACTGGCTTTATGATAACTACATGCCTGCGACGGTCTCGAACGGCACGTATGAGGACAATTTGAAGCTGCTTGGCGACGTCGACCTCGCGAGTCCCAAGACCATCAACATCTACGCCTCGACCTTTGCCGACAAGGACGCCATCGCCGATGCGATCAAGCAGTACAACAGCAGCGTTTCCGAGGATGACCAGATCGACTACACCGACTATGTGGCGCTTCTGATGAGCTCGGTCACAACGATCATCAACGCCATCAGCTATGTGCTTATCGCATTCGTCGCGATCTCGCTCGTCGTGTCGAGCATTATGATCGGCATCATCACGTATATCTCGGTCCTCGAGCGCACGAAGGAGATCGGCATTCTGCGCGCCATCGGCGCGAGCAAGCGCGATATCTCGCGCGTGTTCAACGCGGAGACGCTCATCGAGGGCTTCTGCTCGGGTGCCATCGGCATCGGCATCACGCTATTGCTGATCATCCCCATCAACCTCGTCGTGCACCACTTGACGGGTATCGAGAGCCTGAACGCCATCTTACCGGTGGCGGGCGGCGCGGCGCTCGTGGTCATCAGCATGGCGCTCACATTCATCGCGGGCCTCATCCCCTCCGGCATCGCCGCGCGCAAGGACCCTGTCGAAGCGCTGCGCACCGAATAACACGATATTTGACCTTCAAAAAGGACGTTTTCCGACGGAAAACGTCCTTTTTCTCTTTTACCGCGATTTTACAAAAGGCGACTTTCTGATTTTACAACCTGCCTTTATGATGGCAAATGTAGCAAGGAACGACATCTTGAAAAAATTGAAAGGAAGTATTTCAAATGAAAAAGTTTCTCACTCTTGCGCTGACCGCTGTCATGGCGCTGAGCCTGCTGACCGCCTGCGGCAGCAAGAACGACAACAGCGCTGACACCAACACTGACGGCAGCAACACCGAAACGACCCTCTCCGGCACCGTCTCGACCGACGGCTCCACCTCGATGGAAAAGGTCATCAACTCTCTTGGCGAATCCTTCATGGCCATGAACAAGGACGTGAAGTTCACCTATAACCCCACCGGCTCGGGCTCCGGCATTCAGGCCGTTAGCGAAGACCGCTGCGACATCGGCCTTTCGAGCCGTGCGCTCAAGGATGACGAAAAGGCCTCCGGCCTTGTTGAGACCGTCGTCGCGCTCGACGGCATCGCCATTGTCGTGAACCCCGAGAACCCTGTCTCCGATCTCGACATTGACACCATCGCCAAGATCTACACCGGCGAGATCACCAACTGGAAGGACGTCGGCGGCAACGACGCCGAGATCGTGCTCATCGGCCGTGAGGCCGGCTCCGGCACGCGTGACGGCTTCGAGTCCATCACCGACACCAAGGACGCCTGCCAGTACCGTCAGGAGCTCACCTCCACGGGCGACGTCATCAACACCGTGTCCCAGAACCCCGACGCCATCGGCTATGCCTCCCTCTCCGCGGTCGGCGACAGCGTCAAGGCGCTGACAGTCGGCGGTGTGGAAGCCACGGAGGCGACCGTCAAGGACGGCAGCTATGTGGTCCAGCGTCCGTTCGTGCTCGTCACGAAGGAGGGCACCAAGCTTTCCCCCGCGGCACAGGCCTTCTTCGACTACGCGCTGTCCGCTGACGCGGCAAGCATCATCGCCGCTGCCGGTGCGGTCGCAGCCAACTAACAGAACACAGGAACCATCACGGGAGGCGGCGTGAGCCGTCTCCCGCTGACAGCAAAAAGAGGAAACAATTATGGCGCAGAGGAAAAAAATGTTTGAAGCCGTCGTCCACGGTATTTTTCTGCTTCTCGGCCTCATTACGGTCGGATGCGTGCTGCTGATCACGGTGTATCTCATCATCTCCGGCATCCCGGCCATTCAGAAGATCGGCCTTGTGCCGTTTCTCACGGGCAAGGTGTGGTCGTCGACGTCGGCGGAGCCGAAGTACGGCATTCTGCCCTTTATTTTAACGAGTGTTTACGGCACGGCAGGCGCGATCGTCCTCGGCGTGCCCATCGGTTTTTTGACGGCGGTGTACCTCTCCAAGGTCGCGCCCAAGAAGGTCCGCACCGTGCTGGAGGCCGCCGTCAGCCTGCTCGCGGGGATCCCGTCGGTCGTGTACGGCCTTGTCGGTATGCTGGTGCTCGTGCCTGCCATCCGCAAGACGTTCCACCTGCCGGACGGCGCAAGCCTGTTTGCGGCCATCATCGTGCTTTCCGTCATGATCCTGCCGTCGATCATCAAGGTGAGCGTCACGGCGCTCGAGGCCGTTCCGCATGAATATGAGGACGCCTCGCTTGCCCTCGGTGCGACTGAGGTCGAGACCTATTTCCGCGTCTCCGTTCCGGCGGCAAAGAGCGGCATCGCCGCGGCGGTCGTGCTCGGCGTGGGCCGCGCCATCGGCGAAGCGATGGCCGTGATGATGGTCTCGGGCAACGCGCCGAACATGCCCGGCTCGATCTTTGAGAGCGTCCGCTTTCTCACGACGGCGGTCGCGAGCGAGATGTCGTATTCGAGCGGCTTGCAGCGTCAGGCGCTCTTTTCCATCGCGCTCGTGCTGTATCTTTTCATCCTGCTCATCAATGCGGCGCTCAACTTCTTCTTAAAGCGCGACAAGGAGGGTAACTGATGCTGAAAATGCAGTCCTCGGCCCGCCGCAAGGCCTATATCACAGCGATGAAGCTCCTGATGGGCGTCGCCGCAGTATTGACTTGCGCGCTCGTAGTCGGTATGATTGGTTATATATTGGGCAACGGCATTCCGAACATCACCTGGGAGATGCTCTCCACCGCGCCGAGCTATCTTGCCAACCGCGTCGGCATCCTGCCGGACATCCTGAGCACGCTCTACATCGTCATCGCGACGCTTTTAATCGTGCTGCCGCTCGGCGTGGGCGCGGCCATCTACTTAAATGAATACGCCGCGAACAAAAAGCTCGTTCCCATCATCGAATACGCGTCCGAAACGCTCTCCGGTATCCCGTCGATCATCTACGGCCTTGTCGGCATGCTGATCTTCTGCAAAAACGGCACGTCGCTTCTTGCGGGTGCGCTGACGCTGACGATCATGAACCTGCCGACCATCATGCGCACGACACAGGAGAGCCTCAAGACCGTACCGCAGAGCTACCGCGAGGGCGCGTTCGGCCTGGGCGCGGGCAAATGGCGCACCATCCGCACGGTGGTGCTGCCAAGCTGCGTGGACGGTATCGTGACGGGCTGTATCCTGTCGATCGGACGCATCCTCGGCGAGTCGGCGGCGCTCTTATTCACGGCGGGCTCGGCGCACATGCTCTACAACTTCTTTGAGGGTATGCACAACGCGGGCGCGACGCTGACGGTGGCGCTGTACTTCTACGCCAAGGAGTCGAGCGATACGGGGGTGGTGTTCGCCATCGCGGCCATTTTAATGCTGCTGACGATGCTCATTAACCTCATCGCCGATCTGGTCGGCCGATACTTCAGGAGGAAACAGCAATGATACGACCTGTCAACGGAAGCGGCATGAAGCGCATGGCGCTCTTAAATGACCTTTCCTGCTTCGGCAAGTGTTCGCTGAGCGTGGCCATGCCCATCCTCTCTTCCTACGGGGTGGAGACGGTACCGCTGCCGACGGCCATTTTATCGACGCACACGGCGGACGGCTTCGGCAGCTACGTCATGCGCGATATGACGGACGAGATGAAGGCCTTTGCCGCGCACTGGAGACAGCTTCAAATCAAATTCGACGGCATCTGCATGGGCTTTTTCGGCTCGGTGGAGCAGATGCATTTTGCAAAAGATTTCCTCCGCGACTTTGCGGGGGAGGATACCATCGTTGTGGTCGACCCCGTGCTCGGCGACAACGGCGCGCTGTACGGCTGCTTTACCGAAGAGTACGTGCAGGCGATGCGCGCGCTGTGCGAGAGCGCACAGCTCATCACGCCCAACCGCACGGAGGCGGCGCTTCTCGCGGGCTGCGGGATGGACGCACCGATAGAAACGCTTCTTAAAGCGCTCACGGTGGAAAATGTCATCATCACCGGCGTCCACCGCGGGGAGGAGATCGGCTACTGCGCGCGGCTGAACGGGCAGTATATGGAAATTTTCAAGCCCTGCCTTCCGCAGACGCTGCATGGCACGGGTGATGTGTTCGTCTCCGCCCTGTGCGGCGAGCTGATGAACGGTAAAGGCATGCCGCAAGCCCTGAAAGACGCGGCGGAATTCTGCGACGACTGCGTGCAGAAAACGGCAAAACGCGGCGAGAGCCACTGGTACGGCCTCGCCTTTGAAGACAAATTGAAAGAGGGGAGAGGGCTATGAACAACATCCTTTCCGTTGAGAACCTGTGTCTGTGGTACGGGAGCCATCAGGCGCTCAAGGATATCAACATTGAAATTCCCGAAAAAAGCATTACGGCGCTCATTGGCCCGAGTGGCTGCGGCAAGTCGACGTTTTTAAAGACGCTCGACCGCATGAACGATTTGCTCCCCGATGTGAAGATCACGGGCAGCGTCCTCTATAAGGGCGAGGACATTTTTGACGCGTCCGTCGATGTGAGCGAGCTTAGGCGTCAGGTGGGTATGGTGTTCCAGAAGCCGAACCCCTTCCCAATGAGCATTTACGACAACATTGCCTACGGTCCGCGCACGCACGGCGTGAAGAACAAGGCAAAGCTCGATGAGATCGTTGAAAAATCCCTGCGCGGCGCGGCGATTTGGGACGAGGTCAAGGACCGCCTGAAGAAAAACGCGCTCGGCCTCTCCGGCGGCCAGCAGCAGCGCCTTTGCATCGCCCGCGCGCTCGCGGTCGAGCCCGAGGTGTTGCTGATGGACGAGCCGACAAGTGCGCTCGACCCCATTTCGACATCGAAGATCGAAGAGCTCGCGATGGAGCTCAAGGAGAAGTACACCATCGTCATCGTCACGCACAACATGCAGCAGGCGGTGCGTATTTCCGACCATACGGCGTTCTTCCTGCTCGGCGAGCTCGTAGAGTACGGCGAGACGGAGAAGCTCTTCTCCCAGCCGCAGGACAAGCGGACAGAAGATTACATCACGGGGAGGTTCGGTTAAATGAGAAGCCGGTTTGATGAACAGCTTGCGCTTTTGAACCGCGAGCTCATTGAGATGGGCGCGCTGTGCGAGGAGGTCATCGCCCTTTCGGCACAGGCGTTGACGGAGGGCAACGCGGAGCTGGCCGCGCGCGTCGCACCGCTCGATCAGGAGATCGACCGCAAGGAGCGCGAGATCGAGTCGCTGTGCCTAAAGCTTCTTTTGCAGCAGCAGCCCGTGGCAACGGACCTGCGCCAGATCTCGGCGGCGCTCAAGATGATCACGGACATGGAGCGCATCGGCGACCAGGCCGAGGATATTGCCGAGATCATCACGTTCCTCGGCGGGCGCGGTGCGGAAAACAGTAATCTCCTGCGCGAGATGGCGCGCTCGACCATCAAGATGGTGACCGAGAGCGTGGACGCCTATGTCAAGCACGACACGGCGCTTGCCGACCAGGTCATCGCCGAGGACGACACCGTGGACGACTATTTCGCGCGCGTGAAGAAGGATCTCATCAAGCGCATCGCGCAGGACCCTGATGATGGTGAATTCGCACTCGACCTGCTGATGATCGCCAAGTATTTTGAGCGCATCGGCGACCATGCGACGAACATCGCCGAATGGGTCATTTTCTCTGTGACAGGAGAGCATAAGGAGGGGTAAAGTATGATCTGGTGCGTGGAAGACGATGCCAGTATCCGTGATATCGAGGTATATGCCCTGCAATCGACCGGCTTTGAGGCCAAGGGCTTTGAGGACGGTACCTCGTTCTGGGAGGCGCTGCGCACGGGAAGACCCGAGCTTGTCGTGCTCGATGTGATGCTCCCCGGCATCGACGGGATGGAGCTGCTGCGCCGCATGCGCGCGGACGCGGCGCTTTCCGATATCCCTGTCGTCATGGCGACGGCCAAGGGCGCGGAATACGACAAGATCCGCGGTCTCGACCTCGGTGCAGACTACTATCTGACAAAGCCGTTCGGCGTGATGGAGCTCGTCTCCTGCGTCAAGGCGGTGCTGCGCCGCTGTGCCACGAAGACGGCAGCCCAGCTGCGCTGCGGCGGTCTGGTGCTCGACGAAGAGAGCCACACCGTCACGGCGGATGGAGAGAGCGTCGCGCTGACATACAAGGAATTCGAACTGCTGCGCCTGTTCCTCTCGCATCCCGGCACGGCGTTTTCGCGCGACCAGCTCATGGCGGACGTGTGGGGCACGGACTACTGCGGCGAGACGCGCACGGTGGACATGCACATCCGCACGCTGCGGCAGAAGCTCGGCGCGTACGGCGAGAAGATCGAGACCGTGCGCGGCGTGGGCTACCGGATGGAGAGCAAGGCATGACAAAAAAGATCTTTCACTCCATTCTGCTTGTGGCGGGCACGGTGCTGCTGGCGAGCCTGCTCGTCATCATGGGCTGCCTGTACGAATACTTCGGGAGCGTCGAAAAAAAGCAGCTGCGCGACGAGCTGGAGCTTGCCGCCGTCGCCGTGAAGGAAAACGGGGCGGAGTATCTCTCTCAGCTCTCCTCCGAGCGCTACCGCCTGACGTGGATCGAAAACGACGGCACGGTGCTCTACGACACCGTGACCGATGCCGAAAGCCTTGAAAATCACGCCGACCGCGTGGAGGTCAAGCAAGCGCTGGAATACGGCGAGGGCGAGAGCACGCGCTATTCCTCGACGCTGCTGCAAAAGACGATGTACTGCGCGGAAAGGCTCGCGGACGGGAGCGTGCTGCGCATTTCAATGAGCCGCGCGACGGCGGGCGTGCTGCTCGTCGGCATGGGGCAGCCCATTTTAGTGGTGCTGATCGTGGCGCTGATCCTGTCCTCTGTTTTAGCCAAGAGCCTGTCGCACCGCATCGTCCAGCCGCTCAACAAGCTGGACCTTGAGCATCCGCTTGAAAATGACGCCTATGAAGAGCTCGCCCCGCTGCTCGGGCGCATCAACCGCCAGCACTTGCAGATCGACGAGCAGATGGACGAACTTCAGCGCCAGCAGACGGAATTTTCGCAGATCACAAGCAGCATGCGCGAAGGGCTTGTGCTGCTCGATGAAAAAGAGCATGTGCTGAGTATCAACCCCGCGGCGGAAAAGCTCTTCGGCACGGACGAGAGCTGCGTCGGGCAGGACTTTTTGACCATCGACCGCAGCCACGACATGAGCCTTGCCATCGAGCGCGCCATGGACGAGGGGCACAGTGAGGCGCGCGTGGAGCGCGGCGGCCGTATCTGGCAGTTTGACGTCAGCCGCATCGGCGCAAGCGGCGCGGCGGTCGGCGCTGTGTTGCTGGCTTTCGACATCACCGAGCGCGAGACAGCGGAGCAGACGCGCCGTGAATTCACAGCGAACGTGTCGCACGAGCTCAAAACGCCGCTGCAAGGCATCATCGGCAGCGCGGAGCTGCTGGAAAACGGCATGGTGAAGCAGGAGGACGTCCCCCGCTTCGTCGGCCACATCCGAAAAGAAGCGCAGCGCCTTGTCACGCTGATCGGCGACATCATCCGCCTGTCCCAGCTCGACGAGGGCGACGAAATGCCGCGCGAGACGGTCGACCTGCTCACGCTTTCGCAGGAGGCGGCGGACGATCTCAAGACCGCGGCGGCGGAGAAGCACATCGCGATTGCCGTCGAGGGCGGGAGCGAGACCATCGGAGGCGTACGGCGGCTTTTGTACGAGGTCATCTATAACCTCTGCGACAACGCCATCAAGTACAACGTCGAGGGTGGCAGCGTGACCATGAGCGTCGGTGAACGGGACGGCAAGGCGTTCGTCTCCGTGGCCGATACGGGCATCGGCATCGCGCCGGAGCACCAGAGCCGCATCTTCGAGCGCTTCTACCGCGTGGACAAGAGCCACTCGAAGGCTAGTGGCGGCACGGGCCTCGGCCTTTCCATCGTCAAGCACGCCGTGCAGTACCATCACGGTACAGTCGAGCTTCATAGCGAAGAGGGCAAGGGCACGACGATCTGCATCCTGCTGCCGAAGGGGTAAGTGAATAGTAAGAGAGCCGCAGGCACAGCCTGCGGCTCTCGTTTTAGTTGACGATTCTCAATAATTCTCCGCGTGGACTTCGAAGTAGCTCTGGGGGTGGTTGCAGGTGGGGCAGACGTCGGGGGCCTTGGTGCCGACGACGATGTGGCCGCAGTTGCGGCACTCCCAGACCTTGACCTCGCTCTTTTCAAAGACCTTGGCGGTCTCGACGTTGCGCAGCAGCGCGCGGTAGCGCTCTTCGTGATGGCGCTCGATCTCGCCGACGAGGCGGAACTTCTGCGCCAGCTCGGGAAAGCCCTCTTCCTCTGCGGTCTTGGCGAAAGAATCGTACATGTCGGTCCACTCGTAGTTTTCGCCCTCAGCGGCGGAGAGCAGATTGTCGGCGGTGGAGCCGATGCCCTGGAGCTCTTTGAACCACATCTTGGCGTGCTCCTTTTCGTTGTCCGCGGTCTTCTGGAAGAGCGCGGCGATCTGCTCATAGCCCTCTTTCTTGGCCGTGGAGGCGAAGAAGGTGTACTTGTTGCGCGCCTCGGATTCGCCCGAGAAGGCGGTGCGCAGGTTCTGCTCGGTCTTGGTACCGGAATACTTGTTGGTCTTCATGGTGAAATTCTCCTTTTCATCTTTCAAAATTTAATGCTCTTCCTGCGCTTTGCGGCAGGCGGGGCAGAGATAGTGAATGCGAAGGTCGTAGGACTGGATGCGCGCGCCGAGCGCGGCTTCGATGTTGTGCGTCAGGTCGGTGAACTTGAAGTCTGCGAGCGCGCCGCAGCGGGTGCAGATCAGGTGATCGTGGCGCGTGGTGTTGTCGTAGCGGTCGGGTGCGCCGGGCTGCGGCAGGCGGATGAGTTTGCCGTCCGCTACAAGCGCGTTGAGGTTGTTATACACCGTAGCTTGCGCGATTTTGGAATTTTCCTGCTTCATTTGCAGAAAAATCTGCTCGGCGGTCGGGTGCTCGGTGGAGCACAGGACGAGATCGAGAATCTGCTGGGCGTACTTGATCATGTGTTTCTCCTAAATAAGAATTAGAATAATTCTTATTATAACGATAAAAATAGAGTAGTCAAGAAAAAAATCAAAAATAGTTTGCGTCATGCGCGCACGCGCTGCGGCATACCCTTTATGGAAAAGGGGGAATGAGATGGACCAGACGATAGCATTCCTGGGCGGCGACGCACGCATGCGCCTGCTTGCCCAGATGATGGCTGCGGAGGGATACGACGTCTGCTCGTGGGAGCTGACCGGTGCGCCAAAGCCGCTGGCGCTGTGCGACGCGCTGAAAGCGGACATCATCGTCCTGCCGCTGCCGGCGGAGAAAAACGGCTATTTGAGCGGCACAGAGCTCACGATGGAGAGCCTGCTGCGCTCGCTGCGGCGCGAGCACCGCATTTTCGCGGGCAATGTGGGAAACGACGCGTCAACGCTCGCGCAGTCGTTGGGGCTTACGATCACGGACTACTTTGCCTCGGAAGAACTGAGCGTGCGCAACGCGATCCCGACGGCGGAGGGGGCCATCGAGGCGGCGATGAAGCACACGAGTGTCACGCTGCACGGCACGCCATGCCTCGTGCTCGGCTTTGGCCGCATCGGAAAGGTGCTCGCGCACGATCTGAGCGCGCTGGGAGCGAAGGTCAGCGTCAGCGCGCGCAAGCGGTCGGACCTTGCGTGGATCGACGCGTTCGGCTACGCGCCGCTGCACACGAACCGCCTCTCCGGCACGCTGGGGGAATTCCGCGTGGTGTTCAACACCGTGCCGCATCAGGTATTGGACGAAGCGCTCCTTGCCGAACTGCCGCCGGACTGCCTGCTCATCGAGCTTGCGAGCGCGAGCGGCTTTGACATGGACGCGGTCGAAACGCTGCGCCTTTCGTATCTCAAGGCAGGGGGACTGCCCGGGCGCGTCGCGCCGGAGACGGCGGCGCGCGCCATCAAAAAGACGTTATGTCGACTCATCAAGGAGGAAGCATGAAGATCGGATTTGCCTTTTGCGGCTCGTTCTGCAACCATCCCGAGCTGCTGAAACTCTACGAGGACATCGCGCGCGAGCATGAGATCGTGCCAATCTTGTCGGAAAATGCGGCGAAGTATTCCACGCGCTTCGGCACGGCGGAGGACTTCGTTACCCGCGTGGAGGTGCTGGCGGGGCGGAAGGCCGTGCGCAATATCGTCGAAGCCGAGCCCCTCGGCCCGCAGGGGGCGATGGAAGTGCTCGTCATCGCGCCCTGCACGGGAAACACGCTTGCCAAGCTCGCCCACGGCATCACGGACGGCGCGGTGACGATGGCGGCAAAGGGGCACCTGCGCAACGGTAAGCCCGTTGTGCTTGCCATTGCGACGAATGACGGCTTATCCGCGAGCGCGCCGAACATCGCGGTGCTGCTGAACCGCAAGAACTACTATTTTGTCCCCTTCGGGCAGGACAACGCCGAGGCGAAGCCCACGTCGCTGATCGCGGACTTCCGCAAAATTATCCCGACGGCCGAGGCGGCGCTGGAGGGAAGACAAATTCAGCCGATTTTGCTGTGAAACGAAAAAAGGCAGGAATTTCCTGCCTTTTTTGCGATGTAACAATAAACTTGCGCGCGATTTTTGTCAATGCTCGCTGAACTTGCTTGAAAAATCCCCCTCGCTTCTTTATACTTTGCCATAGAGAGAAGAGAGGAGGGAGCGCGAATGGACGAAGACCTGCGCGAGACAACAGAGCTTCCGGAGAGCGGAGGGACTGCGCCGAACGAAGAGAATGAGCCCGAGACGAAGAGCATCCGCTTTGCACCCAGCGCCTACGACCCGCGCGGCATCGAGCAGTGGCTTTCCGAGCGCGCGGCGGAGGGAAAGCTCCTGCTCCGCTACGACGATTTTGTGATCGGCGAGCCGCGCGATTGCCGCTATCACCTGGAACCCGCCGCGGACGATGACGACCCCGACGAGCTGTTGCGCGAAAAGCGCGCCCGCCTGGGTTGGGAGTACGTCTGCCGGACGAAGGACGGCATCTTCTATATCTGGCGCGGTGACAGGACCGCGCACGTCCCCACGCCGAAGGACTGTACGGACTCCTACGGCTACCGAAGACTGTGCAAAAAGCTGCGCCGCAGCTATTTTCTGCCGATGATCTTCCTGGTGGTGGACATCTGGCTCGTCTATTTCCTTTTTAGTGCCTTGAGTCTCCCGGTGATGTCGTTCCTCACGATGGAAAAGAGCGATGTCATTCAGTTTGTGTCCATTATCTTAGGCAGTATCCTCGGTATCCTGAGCGAGGCAAAGGAGAGAAAAGAGATGTGGACGCTCAAGCGCGCGATGGAGGCGTGCGAGCGCGTGGAGAAGATGCCGCGCAACCGCTGGGCGAAAGCGGACCGCGCGCTTACGATCATTGCCGGTGTATTGGCGCTCGCGCTGATTTTCTGGCGAGTGGACGATACGGCCTACGGCGACAGCTATGACGAGCCGCCGCTGCCGTATATCGGGACCGAGATGCTCGGCGGCGAAAGGAGATCGGACTGGTATGGTGTGCGCGATCTCTCGACGCTGCTCGGCGGGCACGTGTACTCTGTCGGCGAAACGCCGTATGCGGGAACGATCGACGCTTGGATGCAGTACAGCACGGAGCTTGACTTCTACGTCCCGCGCATTTCCGCGCTGGCCGTTCCGCTGACGCATGAGCTGCGCGACTACTTCATGGGAAGCGATGCGCAGACGCTTTTCATCGACGGCTTTGACGAAGTGTACTACGCAGAATTTATCAAACCAAATACCCGGCTTCCAAATGAACCGGACGAAGTCCACCAGTTTCTTATCCTGCGCCGCGGGGGAGAGGTGCTTTACTTCCGCACCGAGGCGCCCGACAGCCTGCGCGAGCATCTGGACGAGTTTGCAAACATCTTTGATCAGTACAGTGAATTAGCATAAAAAGAAGTGCGTTCCTAACGGGAACGCACTTCTTTTTTGCTATCTTGTCACTGCTCTAACTTTTTGAGCTCGTCGAGCTGGCCCTCCAGTGTGGTGAACGCCTCGGGCAGCTGCGCGACGGCGGCGTCCGCGCGCTTGAGCTCGTTCGACACGCTCTCGCAAGTCGCGCCGAGCGTCGAGAGCACCTGCTCGCAGTGCCCTCTGCATGCCGCGATCATTGCCTGCAAACGCTCCCGCGTGGCGGCGTCGAGCGCGTCGGCGCGCTCACGGGCGGAGAGCTCAATGCCGGCGATGTGCGCCTTGACGCGGCCGTATTCCTCGACCTGCGGGCGGAGCTCGTCAAGCTCGCTTAAAAGGCGTTTGCGCTCCTGCTCGGCGGCGGAAAGGCGTTCGGCGTGCTGCGCTTCCAGCTCGGCGATGCGCTGCTCGGCAGCCTCCTCTTTGGCTTTCAGCTGGCGGTCGCAGTCGGCCTTGGCGCTCGCGAGCTTCTGCGCGCCCTCTTCGATCTGCGCGCGCAGCTCGGAGATCGTCTCCTGCGCGGCGGTCAGACCCTTTTTGAGCGCGTCCTGCGCGCTGGACGCGGTCGAATAGGACTCGGCAAACTTGTCGCGCTCACGCTCGGCGGCGGCGAGCTTGTCGCGCAGCTCTGCATTCTCGCGGCAGAGGCCGTCGCTCTCCTGCTCGAGCGCTTCGATCTGCTGCTTGCTCTCGAGCGAGGTTTTTTCGATATAACGAATGACGTCATCGCGGTTGAAGCCGCCGAAGACGGAACTCTTGAAGGTATTTTCCATGTTTCTCCCACCTTTTTCTTTGTCAAAGTTATGGTAACACAAACCCGCCGCGATGACAAGGAAAAAAGCGCGACCTCTTAAGGCCGCGCTTTTACGGTTTTATCGGAGAGGGAAGGAAAAGCTCTTGCCCTTCTTGGTGAAAGTAAAGCACTCCTGCTCTTCACCGCCGGCTTTGGTGCAGCGCACGCGCTCGGCGCTCACGCTGCCGCTGATGTCGCCGCAGGTGACGCTGTCGCTTGCGCGGACATTGCCCTTGACCTCGCCGCAGCGGACGCTGTCGTTTGCGGACACGTCGCCGCCGACATTGCCGCAGGTGACGCTGTCGCTCGCGCGGACATTGCCCTGCACGTCGCCGGTGCAGTGCACACTGTCGCCCGCCTGCACATTGCCGCCGACATTGCCGCAGGTCACGTCATCGCCCGCGGTCACGTCGCCGCCAACGTCGGTGCAGGTCACGCCGTCACCGGCTCTGACGCTGCCGGAGATCGTCGAATCGGTGCAGACAACGGAAAAATCGCTGTAAATATCCTGCGCCGTGCCGGAAAAGTGCAGCTCGACGGTCTTGCGGATCTCGTCGTATTTGTCGTGGCGGAACAGGCTCCCCTGTTTCGGCTGGAGCAGCCGGTGCCCCTGGAAGAGCACGGCGTGGATGGCGTCGTCATCCTCCCACGGCAGCTCTGCCGCGATGGGCAAAATCTGGCTGTCCGCTTCCGCTTTTTGGGCGGTTTTTGCCATGCTTTCGCGTCCAAAGAGCTCGTCGAGGCTGAGCTCCAGCGTGTCGGCCAGCAGCGGCAAAAGCTGCAGGTCAGGGCAGCAGACATCGCCCTCCCACTTTGACACGGCCTGATTGCTCACACCGAGCTTGTTTGCCAGCGCCTCCTGTGTCAGTCCTTTTTCTTTACGGCGGCGCAGAATGCGCGCGCCCATTGTCGATCCTTCCAAGTTGTCTATCCTCCTGCACTGCATTATAATAGTAAAGTGAGCGTTGGAAACGCGATGAGCGGGTGTCCCGCGTCGAACGGGAAGTCAGGCGCCGACGTTTCCCTCATATTCAGGCAGCACATCGCGTGCAAACGCCTGATCGCCGATCGTAACATGTTGGTCCTTCCTTGCCCCGTGCTGCAGCCGCGGCTTTGAATCACCGGTTATGGACTCAGTATAGGGGGCATGGGGAGGATTGACAATGGCGCGGTGGTTGAATCGGGGAAAATCCTTTCCAACCGCCGGTTGGAAAATGAAATTTTCCCTGATTTTTCAAGAAAAACTCAGTGCCGGATGACGGTAATCTCGCCCATATCCTTGGTGTAGTCGACCACATGCTGGAGGAAAAGCTGCGTGATCGTGGAGGGGAGAAAGCCCTTTTTCACGGCGATGCCGATCTCGCGCGACTGCTTGACGTTGAGCGGCAGCGTGGCGACGCGGTAGCGTCCGGGCTTGATGAGCAGGCTGTGCACGATGCTGATGCCAAGTCCCGCCTCGACCATGGACAAGAGCGCGAAGTCGCTCGTCGTGTCATAGGTGACCTCGGGATGGATGTTGTAATGGTCGAGCAGACGGTTGAATTCGTAGTCTTCGATCTCCATCAGGCGCACGAAGTTCTCGTGCGGCAGCTGCTCGAGCGGGAAGACGGACGCGTCCGCCATTGGGTGATCCTTTGGGAGAATGGCGACCATCGTGTCGTGCAGGATGGTCGTCGTCTCAAAGTCGTTGGAGGCGGGGATGGCAAGAAAGCCGCAGTCGATCGCGCCGCGGCGCAGCCATTCGGAAATTTCATAATACTCGCCAGTCATCAGCTGGATCTGAATGTTGGGGTACGTCTGGTGGAAGTCCTTCAGAATTTCCGGCAGCAGGCTGATGGCAAGGCTTGTAAAGCACCCGAGGCGCAGCGTGCCGGACTGCACGCCATGCAGCTCGGACACGGCAAAGTTGAGGTCCTCATAGTCCTTGACGATCTCGCGGATCGTGGGCAGGAGCACCATGCCGTCGGAGGAGATCTCGATGCCGGAGTGGTTGCGCGTTAAGAGCTTGACCTGCCAGTCCTGCTCAAGATCGGAGATCATCTTGCTCACGGCGGACTGCGTATAGCCCAATTCGTTCGCCGCCTGGGTGATGCTGCCGGTCTCCACAGTGCGGAGATAGGCAATATATTTACGAATACTCATTATAAATGCCCTCAATAATCAACAATACCTCAAAGATTCCATTTTGGAATGCGCATATAAAAATATATTCGCTTTTCAAAACTGCTTTTGGATTATACAATATCAACAAAGAAAATTCAATGCCTACACACGGGATTTTCCAAGCAGTACAAAATTGTCAGACAAAATGTCGAATCAACAAGGAGGAAAACAGACATGATCCATTATTCCTGCATCGGTGCTACCGGTTATGTTTGCGGCGAAGTGCTCCGCATGATGGTCAACCACCACGAGGGAGAGCTTGTCAACGTGCTCGATACCTACGGTGTCGGCGATGCCATCTCTACGCATCATCCCGCTCTGCGCGGCTTCTATGATCAGGTCATCATGGACCTCACGGAGGAGAACGTCCGCGAGACCGCGAAGAAGAGCGATGTTATCATGATCCAGGTCCCCTCTGGCGACGTGGCCAAGTGGGCGGAGATCGTGCTCGCTGAGGACTGCGCCATCATCGATATCGGCGCTGACATCCGCTTCCGCGATGTCGACGTCTGGGAGAAGTGGTACGGCCAGAAGCACCCCGACGCCAAGATGACCCACGACGCTGTTTACTGCATCCCTGAGGTCATGCGCGACCTTGCCAAGGGCAAGAAGCTCATCGCCAACCCCGGCTGCTATCCCACTGCCTCCACCCTCGGCCTCCAGCCCATGCTCAAGGCTGGTCACATCGTTGACAACACCATCGTCATCGACGCCAAGAGCGGCTACACCGGCGCAGGCCGCCGTCCCGCCCTCAACAAGCTCCTCACTGAGGCGGAGAACAACTTCTGCGCTTACGCCCTCGGCGGTGGCCACCGCCACACGCCCGAGATCGAGCAGAACATCGCCTACATCACCGGCAAGGATCTGATGAAGCCCGAGACCTGGCAGTACATCAACTTCCAGCCGCACCTCCTGCCCCAGGTCCGCGGTATCGAGGTCACCATCTACGCTACCTGCGACAGAGACTTCACCAACGAGGAAGTTTACGAGCTCTACAAGGACTTCTACAAGAATGAGCCCTTCGTCAAGGTCTTCCCGGCGAGCCTGCCCGTTCAGACCAAGTGGGTCTACGGCACGAACTTCTGCGAGATGACCCCGACCTTCGACGCGCGTACCCACCGCCTGATCGTCTCCTCCGTGATCGACAACATCGGCAAGGGCGCAGCCGGCCAGGCCATCCAGAACATGAACCTCATCATGGGCCTGCCCGAGACCACCGGCCTCATGATGCCCCCGATGTATCCGTAATTTTCGGTTCGACGAGTTTCGACCCGATTTAGGCAAGAATGCTGTTAAACTAACGTTAAGAGAGGAGATCCCCCCACATGTCCAATCTGAAAAAGATCGAGGGCGGCGTTACCACGCCGCAGGGCTTCACCGCCGGCGCGGTCTACACCGCCATCAAAAAGCGCGAGAACAAGAAGCCCGACGTCGCTGTTCTCTACTCCGACCTGCCCTGCTCCTGCGCGGCCTGCTTCACCACGAACAAGTTCTGCGCAGCTCCGGTCATCCTTGACCGCGAGATCCTGAAAAAGGGCAAGGCCCGCGCCGTCGTCATCAACTCCGGCAACGCCAACGCCGCCACCGGCAAGCAGGGCATCGAAGACGCCCGCACCGTTGAGCGCGAGGCGGAAAAGCTGCTCGGCCTCGGCGAGGACGAAGTGTTCGTCTGCTCCACCGGCGTCATCGGCCAGAGACTTCCGGTCGACAAGGTGCTTCAGGGCATCCGCGAGATCATTCCCGCAAAGCTTGCCAAGGAGAACGGCTCCGAGGCTGCCTACGCCATCATGACCACCGATACCGTCCGCAAGGAGTGCGCCTATGAGCTGCAGCTCTCCACCGGCACCGTGAAGATCGGCGCGATGGCCAAGGGCTCTGGCATGATCCACCCCAATATGGCGACGATGCTCGTCTACGTGACGACCGACGCCAAGGCGGATCCCGCAGACCTGCAGAAGATGCTCTCCGCGGCTGTGGATAAGAGCTTCAACATGTGCACCGTCGACGGCGACACCTCCACGAACGACTCGATCTTCCTGCTCGCCAACGGCGCTTCCGGCGTTGAGATCAAGACCGAAGAAGACAAGAAGGCGATGGCCGACCTCGTGCTCGCCATCTGCACCGATATGGCCCGCCGCGTCGCTTCCGACGGCGAAGGCGCGACCCACCTCATCGAGGTCGAGGCCTACGGCCTGCCCACCGAGCACGACGCGCGCCTGGTCGCCAAGTCCATCGCGGGCTCCATGCTCTTCAAGGCTGCCGTCTTCGGCCGCGACGCCAACTGGGGCCGCATCATGGCCGCTGCCGGTTACTCGGGCGCTGACGTTGACCCGACCCGTGCCGACTGCATCATCAAGAGCGCTGCCGGCGAAGTGCAGGTCATGAAGGACGGCTTCGGCGCGGACTTCAGCGAAGAGCTCGCCAAGAAGGTTCTCACCGAGCATGACATTACCGTCATTGTCCGCTTCTATCAGGGCGACGGCGAGGCCAAGGCCTGGGGCTGTGACCTCACTTACGATTATGTCAAGATCAACGGCGACTACCGCACCTAATTTTTGAAGGAGGCTCCACCATGAGCGATATCGCAAACAAGGTCGAAACTCTGATGGAGGCAATGCCTTACCTTCAGAAGTATCAGGGTAAGATCATCGTCATCAAGTACGGCGGCAACGCCATGATCAACGAAGAGCTCAAGGACGCCGTCATGCACGACGTGGTGCTGCTCAAGCTCCTCGGCATGAAGCCCGTGCTCAGCCACGGCGGCGGCCCCGGCATCAATAAGATGCTCGAAAAGCTCGACATCCCCGTCGAGTTCATCGAGGGCCTGCGCTACACCTCCGCCGACATCATGCGTGTTGTCGAGATGGTGCTCGTCGGCCAGGTGAACACCGAGCTCGTCGGCTTTATCAACAAGCTCGGCGGCAAGGCGGTCGGTCTTTCCGGCGTCAGCGGTGACATCTATCACTGCCACCAGCGCGACGAGGTCCACGGCTACGTGGGCGACATCGACTATGTCGATCCCAAGCCCATCTTCGCCATGCTCGACGCGGGTTACATCCCCGTCATCGCCCCCGTTGGCACCGACGGTCAGGGCCACACTTTCAACATCAACGGCGATACCGCCGCGGGCAAGCTCGCTTCCGCGCTGGGCGCTGAAAAGCTCGTGATCCTCACCGATATCGAGGGCCTGTGCAACGACATCAAGATCCGCGACGTCATCAGCTATCTGAACATCGAGGATGTCAAGGCGCTCAAGGACAAGGGCACGATCGCCGGCGGCATGATCCCGAAGGTCGACTGCTGCGTGCAGGCCATCGAAGAGGGCGTGACGAGCGTCAACATCATCGACGGCCGCAAGCCGCACTCTGTGCTCTACGAGGCCTTCACGAACGAGGGCACCGGCACGACGATCGGCACCGCACAGCCGAGCGTCGGCATCAAATGGTAAAACATACACCCAACTTTTATTATAGGAGGACATAATAATGATCGAAAAGTTCAAGACCAACGCCGAAGTCATCGAGAACGGCGACAAGTATCTCTATGGCAACCACGTCCGTATGCCCCTTTCCATCGAGCGCGGCGAAGGCGCTTACGTCTTCGATAAGGACGGCAACAAGTACCTCGACTTCATCGGCGGTATCGCTGTCAACGGTCTCGGTCACTGCCATCCCGCGATCGTGAAGTGCCTTGAAGAGCGCGCCCACACGATCCTGCACTGCTCCAACTACTTCTACAATGAGCCCGCCGTCCAGACCGCGAAGCTCATCGTCGAGAACAGCTGCTTCGACAAGGTGCTGTTCGCCAACTCCGGCGCTGAGGCCAACGAAGGCCAGATCAAGCTCGCCCGCAAGTACGCCAAGGATCACGGCCATCCCGAGCGCTTCGTCGTCATCACGATGAAGAACTCCTTCCACGGCCGCACCCTCGCGACCTGCACGGCCACCGGCCAGTATGCGGTGCACCGCTACTTCGAGCCCCTGCCCTCCGGCTTCCGCTATGCTGAGTTCAACAACCTCCAGTCCGTCAAGGACATCATGGACGAGTACGTCTGCGCCATCCTGACCGAGCCTGTCCAGGGCGAGGGCGGCGTGCGTCCCGCTTCCCAGGAATTCCTGCAGGGCCTGCGTGACCTGTGCGATGAGAAGGGCATCCTCCTCATGTTCGACGAGGTCCAGGTCGGCTCCGGCCGTACCGGCAAGCTCTTCGCGCATCAGAACTACGGCGTTGAGCCCGATACCTGCTCCATGGCCAAGGCGCTCGGCTCCGGCGTGCCCATTGGCGCTGTCTGCGCCCGCGGCGAGGCTACCAAGACCCTGACGCCCGGCACCCACGGTTCCACTTTCGCCGGCGGTCCTCTCGCCTGCGCGCTCGCTGCCACCACGCTCGACGTGATGATCAACGACGGCGTCATCGAGAACTCCCGCAAGATGGGCGAGTATTTCCGCAAGCAGGCCCACGAGATCATCGAGAAGAACCATCCCGAGACGGTCAACGAGATCCGCGGCCTCGGCCTGATCGACGGCATCCAGCTCAACAAGCCCTCCGGCCAGCCCGTCGTCGACCTGTGCTTCAAGGACAGCAACGTCCTGATCAACAACACCAACGGCAACGTCCTGCGCTTTGTCCCGCCGCTGATCGTCAATGAAGAGGAGATCGACATTGTCATCAAGGCTGTTGATGAGGCCATGACCAAGCTCGGCTGGTAATTATCTCGGATACTACCTCGCGTTTCTTGCCTGCGAGGCCGGCGGCACGGGTTCCCTTCCCGTGCCATGCCGGAAGTATACATGACCTCATCCCCGGCCTGCCGATGGGGGATCGGCGGGCCGGGGAGAGAGGTATTTTCTGCATTTTACAAGCAGCATTTCACCCCTTGTGTTGTGCCAGTGTAAAATCCAAAAGGAGGAGTGCGATCCAAAACCTGCATCGGTAGATACCACGAGAATTGAAGAAGGAAAGAGCATTACCGTAAAACTGCGTTCACCATTCAAAAACACTTGCTATCGCTATGGAATCATGCTAAAATGAATGCATAGATATCCATACAAATAGCGAAGCGACCCCCAAAATTTCGAAAGGTTGGTAACACTATGAGTAAGGAAAAAAGAATGCCCAAACTGTGGGAAGCCCTGTTGACGCTGGCAATCCTGATCGCGGCACTCGCGGTCGGTATCATCATCTTCGGTGTTGACCCGCACGTCCCTATGTTTGTCGGCGTAATGGCTGCCGCAATCATGGCACTGCATCTCGGCTACAAGTGGGATGAAGTTGAAAAGTCCATGATGGACGGCATCTACAAAGCATTGCAGTCCATCTGCATCCTGATCATCGTCGGTATCCTGATCGGCGTGTGGATCAACGCGGGCGTTGTGCCTACGATGATCTACTACGGCCTGAAAGTCCTCAAGCCCGCGATCTTCTTCATCGCGTGCGTTCTCATTTGCTCCATCACCTCTCTTGCCACCGGTACGTCCTGGGGCACGATGGGCACGATGGGCGTTGCCCTGATGGGCATTGGCTTCGGCCTTGGCATGAGCCCCGGCATGACTGCCGGTGCCGTCCTCTCCGGCGCCTACTTCGGCGATAAGATGAGCCCGCTGTCCGATACGACGAACCTCGCTCCCGCCATGGCCGGTACGGACGTTATCACCCACGTCAAGGCCATGATGCTGCCCACCGGCATCACCTACGCCATCACCCTGATCTTCTTCGGCGTTCTCGGTGTGATGCAGTATCACGGCGGCGATGCGGATATGTCCCGCGTGATCGAGTTCTCCAACGCGCTGAACGCCGCGGAGGGCGGTATCTTCAACATCAACCCGTTGCTGCTCCTGCCTCCGGTCGTCGTTATCGTGGCAGTTGCCCTGAAGGTTCCCGCGATCCCCGGCATCACCCTCGGCATTGTTGCCGGTGTCATCCTGGGCCTCATCTTCCAGCCCGGTGCCTGCACGCTCGGAACCATCTTCGATTATGGTAAGAACGGCTACTACTTCTCCGACGAAGCGCTCGCCATGTTCGAAGCCAGTCTTTCTCCCGAAACGAGCTACACCATGACAAGACTGCTGGAAAGCGGCGGTATCATGGGTATGATGTCCTCTGTCTCCATGACGATCATCGCCATGATGTTCGGCGGTATCATGGAGGAGACCCACCAGCTCGAGGTCATCGTCAACGCCCTCAAGAAGTTTGCCAAGGGCCCTGCGGCTCTCGTTGGCCTGACCGAAGTGACCTGCGTTCTTTCCAACGCCACCATGCCCGAGCAGTACATCTCCATCGTGGTTCCCGGCCGTATGTATGCCGAGGAGTATCACAAGATGGGCGTGCACCCGGCAGTTCTGTCCTCTGCCCTTGAAGGTGCCGGTACCGTTACCTCCGCTCTGATCCCCTGGAACACCTGCGGTGTGTTTATTAAGGACACCCTGAACATCGCTCCTTGGGGCGCCGGCGGTTACGGTCCCTGGGCCATCTTCAACTGGCTGATGCCCATCATCAACTGGCTGTGCGTGCTGATCGGCTGGACGCTCAAGGATCTTGCGGGCAAGCCCTTCAAGAAGAGCAAGAAAGTCGCGCAGTAAATCAGTTAGCGACCCAACAGAAAGCTCCCTACCTAAAGGAATTAAAAATCATGACAATGAATCGGAATCAATATCCCTGTGTGGAATTCGATCTCGATAAATTGGCAGCGAATCTGGCAGCGCTCGTAGAGCGCTGCCATGATTCGCTCATCGAGGTCGCGGGAGTCGTCAAGGCTGTGTCGTCGTTGCCGGAGATCGTGCGCGTTTATGAAGAGAGCGGCGTGAAGTTCATCGCCACGTCCCGCATCAGCCAGATGCGCGCGATCCGCGAGGCGGGTATCTGCAAAAAGCCGCTGATGCTCATTCGTATCCCGATGCTCTCCGAGCTCCCCGACGTGGTGGAGCTGTGTGACATCAGCCTGCAGAGTGATATTATCGTGCTGCGTGCGCTGAACGAAGAGGCCAAAAAGCAGGGAAAGGTGCACGAGGTCATCCTGATGATGGATCTCGGCGACCTGCGCGAAGGCTTTTGGAACGAGGAGGATGCGCTTGATGCCGCGCTCGAGATCGAGCATGAGCTCAAGAACCTGCGCCTTGCGGGCGTGGGCGTGAATCTGAGCTGCTACGGCTCTGTTTTGCCGACCAAGCGCAACATGCAGGGCCTTGTCAGCCTCGCGTCCGACATTGAGCGCGAGATCGGCCGCAAGCTTGACTACATCAGCGGCGGCGCGTCGACATCCGCCTACATGGCGATGAACGGCACGATGCCCTACCGCATCAACCTGCTGCGCCTTGGCGACATCGGGCTTCGCGGCGAGACGGACAACTTCGCTCCCGACTTTTTGGAAACGGGCGTCATGACGATCAAGGCTGAGGTCATCGAGTGCCGCGACAAGCCGAGCTTTCCGGTCGGCGAGTTGGGCGTGAACGCCTTCGGCGAGGTCGGCCACTACGAGGATCGCGGCATCCGCCGCCGTGCGCTTGTCGCGATGGGCCGCGTGGACTACGGCAACTGCTTTGACCTCATCCCGCGCATGGAGGGCATCGAGGTCATCGGCGCGTCGTCTGACCACACGATCCTTGACGTCGAGGCTGTGAAGGACAAGGTCCATGTGGGCGATGTGTTGGAGTTTGGCATCAAGGCCTACGGCCCGATGGCGTATCTCACCAGCAGCGACGGCGTTCACATGGTGTTCAAGGGCGGAAAGCAAAACGCCTGATCGAAAAGAGAAAAAAGAGAGAGGAAAACGGTATGCCGACGGTGAGCGAGTTTTGGGACGGCCGTGCGCAGAATTACGACGCTCAGGTCGGCACCCACTACGCGGAGGCCTATGAAAAGACAGCCGCGTGTTTCAAAAAATATCTCAAGCCAACGGATACCGTGCTGGACTTTGCCTGCGGGACGGGGATCGTGACGTTTGCGGTCGCGCCCTCGGTGCAGTCTGTGCGCGCGATCGACGTATCCGGTGAAATGGTGCGCCGCGCGCAGGAAAAAGTCAAAGCGCAGGGCGTGGAGAACGTGACCGTCACGCAGACGGATCTGTTCGACGGCTGCCTTGCAGAGGGATCTTTCAATGCGGTGCTGGCCTGCAATGTGCTGCTCTACATCGAAGATCGGAGCGCGGCGCTTGCGCGCATCCGCGCGCTCTTGAAGCCGCAGGGAACGCTGCTGCTGGTATCGGACTGTCTGGGAGAGGGGCTCACGCGCGAGCGAGTGCGCAAGTGGTTCGAATACAAGACCGGCAAGCGGCCCTATGTCGCATTCGATACGATGCGCTCGCTCGAACGGTCGGTCACCGACGCGGGCTTCGCGGTGCTGGAGCGGGAGAATCTCTTTCCTGCGCCGCCGAATTTGTTCCTTGCGGCGAAAAAGGTATAAATGCCCAAAATGTAAAGACCCCGCACACCGTTTTGAAACGGTGTGCGGGGTTTCTTTATTGCTTTTGCCTGCGGGAAATTTTGTCGAGTAGCTTTCCGCCATAGCGGAACGTCAGCTCGCCGATCAGAAGACCCAGCAGCGCTGCGGCAAACACGTCGCTCGGGAAGTGGACGTACAGGTACAGCCGCGACAGGGCGATGAGCACCGCGAGAGAAATGGCGGCATAGCCGAAGCGCCTGTCAGTCTTCGTCAGGATCGTTGCGGCGATCGTCGAGGATAGCGTGTGTCCCGAGGGGAACGAGTAGTCCGTCGGCGTGGCGATCAAAAGCTGCACGGAGGGATCGAGCCAGCAGGGCCGCGAGCGCGCGACAAGATGCTTGAGCGCAACGTTTCCAACGAGAAGTCCCACAAGGAGCCCCATCAGCACGAGCGCGCCCTGACGGCGGTATTTTTTTGTGCACAGCAGGAGAACGCCTGCGAGGATCCAGATGATGCCGGCGTTGCCGAGCATCGTGAGCTTTGGCACCACAGCGTCCAGAAACGGGCAGGCAATCGTGTTTTGAATCCAGTGCAGAATGCCCCAGTCGAGCGCCATGGACGTGCAGCTCCTTTCTGATATTATTTGTGCAGCAGCGGGGAGAGCGGCTTGTAGATGAGGAAGCACAGCGCCACATCAATCATGCCCTTGACAAAGGTGAACGGCATATTGAAGACCATCAGGCACTCAAGAAGGCCGTTGGTCGAGGGACGGATGGCCTGATACATGCCGATGATGGCTTCAAGCGGCAGGTGATAGCACACAACGTAGGCGGGGTAGACCACAAAGTAGTTGAGGGGCACAGACAGTACCGCCATCAGCAGCGCGCCGGCGAGAGCGCCGATAAGCGCGCTCTTGCGGGACTTTTTCTTCTGATAGATGAAGCCCGCGGTGAAGGAAAACACGCTGCCCATGATGAAGTTGAAAAGCTCGCCGACGTACGCGGACGACGTGCCGTGCAGCACGGAGAACAGCACGTTCTTGAGCAGCGTGACGATCACGCCGTAGATGGGGCCGAGCGAGAACGCCGCCAGAAGCTCTGGAAGGTCAGAGATATCGAGCTTGACGAACGCGGGGATGAGCGCGGGGATCGGGAACTCGATGAACATCAGCAAAAATGCGACGGTCGAGAGCATGGCGGTCACCGTCAGCTTGTGGGTACGGCTGTGGTGAGTTGCGCGGGTGGTGGGGATGGCGTTTACATTGGGTTCGGACATAAAAATACACTCCTTTTTGTCATTTCCCCTGAAAGAACAAGTCTTCCAAGGTGCATGACGCAAAAGAGCGTGAAAATTGCGTGGTAGATCGCGCGCAGCACATCTTCTCTCATCCGGACTGTGACCGTCGGTACCGGAATTTCACCGGTTCGTGCGATAAAAAAATACCGCTTGCGGACTGTAACCGCCGGTGGGGAGTTTCACCCCGCCTCGAAGACAAGTGATTCAGTTGATAACTTGAGTATACGACAAATTTTCGGTTTGTCAAGAGGGAAAATGCTTTACAAAGACGAACGAATGTTCTATAATGGCAAAGAGAGAGGAGGCGATGTCCATGCGGGGGAGACCCTGTTCCTGCGCATTCACCGGCCACCGGCCGGGGAAGCTGCCGTGGGGAGAAGATGAAAGCGACCTTCGCTGTATCGCCCTTAAGGCGAAGCTGCGCGCCGCGGTGGAGAGCGCCATCCACGAGGGGATGGAACATTTCATCTGCGGTATGGCCGAGGGCTGTGACCTCTACTTTGCCGAAACCGTGCTGGCGCTGAAAAGCACATACCCGCACATCACGCTCGAGGCGGCCATCCCGTGTCCCTCGCAGGCGGACGGCTGGGGCGAAGCGCAAAAATCCCGCTACCGCGACATTTTAGCTCGCTGCGACTATGAGACCATGGTGCAGCAGAGCTACACGCCGGGCTGCATGCAGCGGCGCAACCGCTACATGGTCGACCATGCGAGCCTGCTGATCGCCGTGAACGACGGCGCGCGCGGCGGGACGCGTTCGACGATCGAATACGCCTTCAAGCGCGGTGTGAACGTGCTGGACATCCCACTGGACTGAAAAAGGAGAGGACCATGTCCTTTGACTTCAAGAAAGAATACAGGGAATTTTACCTGCCGAAGGCAAAACCGGAGATCGTCGCCGTGCCGCGTGCGAATTATATCGCCGTGCGAGGGCAGGGTGACCCGAATGAGGAGGGCGGCGCGTATCAGCGCGCCATCGGCGTTCTCTACGCCGTGGCCTACACGCTCAAGATGAGCAGGCGCGCGGGACACGAGATCGAAGGCTTTTTCGACTATGTCGTGCCGCCGCTCGAGGGCTTCTGGCAGATGCCGGACACGGAGACGGTCGACTATGGGCGAAAATCGGATTTTCGCTGGATCTCTGTCCTGCGCCTGCCGGATTTCGTCACGAAAGCGGACTTCGACTGGGCGGTCGAGGCGGCGGCAAAGAAGAAAAAGCTCAACTGTTCGGCAGCAGAATTTCTGACCGTTGACGAGGGCCTCTGCGTGCAGATCATGCACGTGGGTTCGTTCGATGATGAACCGGAGTCCGTTGCGAGGATGGACGCATTTCTGCGCGAAAACGGGTATGAAAACGACCTGAACGACGTCCGCCTGCACCACGAGATCTATCTCTCCGACCCGCGCCGCGTCGCGGCGGAAAAACGGAAGACGGTCATCCGCCACCCCATCAAGAAGGCTTGAAAAGGAAAAAGGATCGTTCCCGCCTTGGCGGGAACGATCCTTTTTTGCGCATAAAAATCAAATATCGAACACGCCCATCACGGCGATGCCGATGACGACGAGCAGGATCATCGCGTAGTGCTTCCACGAGAGCTTTTCCTTCAGGAAGAGGCGGCTCCACAGCACACTGGCCGCGCAGTAGGAGCTGATGATCGGCGCGGACATCGCAAGATGCGATGTGTCCGCGATGGCATAGATATAGGCAAACTGACCGGCCGTTTCGCAGATGGCGCCGATGTACTTTGGCGCTTCGCGCTTGGGCAGCAGGCGATCCTTCTTGATGAAGACCACATAGATGAAGCACAGCACCGCGGCAAACAGGAACGTCAGCTCGTAGGCGCAGTTCGCGCTGCCCTCGTCCAGCGTTTCGAGCACGCGGTTGTCGGCGAAAGTGCCGGCGGCGTCGAGCAGGCAGTAGGCGACGGGAAGCGCAAGGGCCAAAAAGCTCTTGGAATACTTGCGGTTGCCCTCCGCCTGACGGGCGGCGCGCAGCTCGGGGTCCTCCGTGGCATCCACCACACCGAGGCCGATTGCGCCCACGCAGACGAGGACGATCGCGCCGAGGGCGAGCGGGGAATAGTCCTCACCGCCGACGAACAGCAGCGTCATCACGGCGACGAGCGCGCCCGACGAATTGCAGATCGGCGACGAGACTGACAGTTCAATGTAGCGAAGGCCAAGATAGCCGAGCGTCATCGAGCCGATGTACAGCAGCGACACGGGCAGATAGGTCCAGATAATAGACCAGCTGATCTCCGTGCCGCCGATGAAAATTTCGAACGCAGCGTGAAGACCCATCACGGTACCGACGGCAATGACCATCTTGAGGTGAGCGAGGTGATCGTCCTCTCCCTGACAGCCAATCTTGGAAAACAGGTCGCTGCCGCTCCAGCAGAGCAGCGCGATCAGAGAAAGCCAGAACCACATATTGAATTGTTAAACTCCTTTGTACTGTTATTTTTTAGATAGTAAAAACAGCGGTACGCGGGGGCGGACGGCGGCGAAAATGCCGGTTGGTTGCGGGTGTTCTACGGATGAGCATAAAAAAGCGGTATCCTTTACGGAAGGGGAAATTTTCGTTACGGCAGGGTGATGAGTCCGGCGTCGAGCATCTTTTGCAGCGACAGCAGCACGCCAAGCTTGGCGTGATACCACGTCAGGCCGCCCTGATAGTAGACGGCATAGGGCTCGCGCACGGGGCCGTCGGCCGAGAGCTCGATGGAGCTGCCCTGCACGAACGCGCCCGCCGCCATGATGACGTCGGAGTCGTAGCCGGGCATCGGCGCAGGGACAGGGTCGACATAGCTGTCGACCGCGGCGGCGGACTGGATGCCCTTGCAGAAGGCGACCATGCCCTCGGGACTACCGAGCTCGACGCACTGGATGATGTCGTGGCGCGCCTCTTTCGACGACGGAACGACGGTGAAGCCGAGCTTTTCATAGCACGCGGCGACGAACACCGCGCCCTTGACCGCGCCGGAAACGACGCTGGGGGCGAGGAAGAAGCCCTGATACAGCGCAGGCATCAATCCGAGGTTCGCGCCGACCTCCTGTCCAAGTCCAGGAGCAGAGAGACGGTAGGCGCAGCGGTCGATGCACTTCTGCGTGCCGCAGATGTAGCCGCCGATGGGGGCAAGGCCGCCGCCGGGGTTTTTGATAAGGCTGCCGACGATCATATCTGCGCCGAAGTCGCTCGGCTCGTTCGCCTCGACAAATTCGCCGTAGCAGTTGTCGACCATGACGACAACATCGGGGCGCAGCTTTTTGCAGAACGCGATGGCCTCGCCGATGGCGTCGACCGAGATCGTCGGGCGCGGGCAGTAGCCCTTGGAGCGCTGGATGTGGATGAGCTTTGTCTTATCGTTCAGCGCGCGCTCGATGGCGGGGAAGTCAAAGCTGCCGTCTTCGCGCAGGTCGACCTGCGCATAGCTGACGCCGTACTCCTTGAGCGAGCATGGGCTTTCGCGAAGACCGATGACCTCCTCAAGCGTATCGTAGGGCTTGCCGGAGATAGCGAGCATCTCGTCGCCCGGCAGCAGGTTGGCGGACAGCGCGATGGCCAGCGCGTGTGTGCCGCAGGTGATCTGCGGGCGGACGAGCGCGGCCTCGGTGTGGAAGGCGCTCGCGTAGACGCGCTCCAAATTGTCGCGCCCCTCGTCATCGTAGCCGTAGCCGGTCGAGGCGGCGAAGTGTGTCGCGTTCACGCGGTTTTTCTGCATCGCGCCGATGACTTTCGCCTGATTGAGCTCGGCGATCTCTTCGATTCCGGCAAAGCGAGGTTTGAGCTCGTCTAAAACGGCCTCGCCGAATTGAAGCACTTTGTCGCTCACGCCGAGCGACAGGTACATTTCATCTCTGTTCATTTGTCCTCCTCCGGCGTGTCGGGAAATTCGACGCCGTTGCACATTAGAATAAACCGCAGCGGATAGTCTCGGTCCAGATAGTTTTTACTGTACCATTCATAGGTCGCGGCAGGCAGGTGCCGCAGCTCGGGCGCTTCGGTGCGGAAGAGTTCGAACGTCTTCTGATCGCCTGAGAGCAGTGCCCCCAGAAGCTCGCCCTGCTTTTCTTCATAGAGGCGCGCGAAGCACGCGTCCATGATGGCCGCGCAGGCGCGCTCGTCGTCCGTGCCGTAGTCCTCGCGATGGGCGAGCCAGTAGAGAAATTCGCGCGGGTCGAGGTCCAGCTGCGTCGTGACCTGCGAGAGCTTGTAGAACGCGGCCTTGTCGCCGCGCTTCAAAATGTCGATGAGGTACGCGACGAGCTGCTCGTCGAGCTCCACGCAGTCGCAGAAGACCTCGAACGCGTGCTTGCCCGCGTCGGGATCAGGGGTACTTTCTGCTGCGGGCGGCTTTTCCTCGGGCTGCTCCGGTTCTGCCGCGGCGGTGAGCATTTGCAGCAGTGCGCGGGAGAAATCCTCCTCGCTGAAATGGTTGAATATCGCCTCGTCCAGCTCGTCGCCTGCGCTTTTGGCGCACAGGCGCACAAAGTCCGGCACACTCATACTTTTCAGCGCGCTTTGCAGCTGCGCGGCGCGCTCCTCAGTGGTATCGGCGGTGAGCGCAAGCTCCGGCGGCGCGGGCATTGTGCCCTCGCACAGCGCGCTCATATAATGTAAGTAGCGTTCGCACAGTTCCATTGCCGTGCCCCCTCGGTTTATAATCTCTAATAATCTATCATACGGCGACAGAAAAAGCAACTGAAAACCGAAGAAAGCCATCAAATGAAAGCCATCAGATACGGCTTTCTTTCTGAATTTTCGCCCTGAGCAGTGCGCAGTTTTCCTGCAAACGCGCATCGTCCGGTGCAAGCGCAAACGCTTTTTCCGCGTTTTTCAGCGCGCTTTCCCACTGCGAAAGGTGAAAGTACGCGATGCTCAGCAGATCGTAGGGGAAGCTGCCCCACGCGAACGGCTCGCAGATATAGGTGCGCGGCCGCTCGGTGATCGCGAGCGCGCAGTTTACCATAAAAATGACGCCGCACCAGTCCTTTTGCTGATAAAGCAGGTCGGCAAACTCCAGATACGGCTCGCGCAGATGCGGCGCTTCCGCGATGGCGCGGTGCAGCCAGAGCGCGGCTTCGTCCTCGCGCTCCAAACGACGCAGACAGCGCGCGATGTAGCGCATCGAGGCGCAGCGCTCATCGCGCCACACGGCCTGCGGCATCGCGAGGTGCGCCTTCAGGGTCGAGACTGCCTGCGCCCACTCGCCGCGGAACATGTACTCGCGGCCTAAATAGTGGCGGTTGCGGTCGTTTTGCGGGTCCTCCCGCACGGCAAGCTCTAAAAGTGGAAGATACTGCCCGCGCGATTTGCTCGGGTCGGGGTGGTGGTCGAGCTGCACGCCCTCGGCGTCGACAAAGCGCTCGCCGCCCTCGCCCAGATATTGAAGAACCTCGTGCACCGGATTTACCCAGCGGTAGCAGCCGCTTTTGTGAATTTTGTCCGTCCAGAAGACACAGCCCTCGCGCCCATCGGGCAGAAAGCTCCACGTGTAGCGGTAGCGGGCGCGTGTTGTGTCCGGCTGCCACGCGCGCTCAAGCTTTTCGCGCCAGCCGGACTGAAACTGCTCGTCGAGGTCGATGCAGCAGCAAATATCGGCGTCCTTTGGGATGAGCTTCAGCGATTCGCTGCGCGCGACATCGAAGCGCCACGGCGAAATAACCTTCTGCTCGACGTGCGCGCCGCGGGCTCTGAGTTTTTCGACCGTATCGTCCGTTGACCCCGTGTCGAGCACGCAGATGTCGTCCGCCTCGGACATCGAGTCCATGAAGCGCTCGACAAACTGCGACTCGTTTTTGCAGATGGCGTAAACGCAGACGCGGTAGGAAATGATGATTCCTCCTTTTATATATGTATCGCGGTGCGGCTTACGCCGCACCGCTTATTGCTCAGGTCGAGAGGAGACCCGCTGCGCGGAGATTTGCCAGCAGCGCGTTGAACTGCTCGACGACGTCCTCTACGCTTGTCGCATCGGCAACAGCTGCCGCCGCGCGCGTATCGCTCGGTCCAGTCGGGCCCGTAGGACCTGTGGGACCGGTAGGACCAACAGCGCCCGCTGTTCCTTCAACACCTTGAGGCCCCTGCGGGCCGGTGGGACCCGTTGCGCCGGTAGGACCGACTGCGCCTGCTGCACCCGCAATACCCTGTGGGCCGATGGGGCCCGTCGGTCCGGTTGCGCCAACCGCGCCGGCGGCTCCGGCTACGCCTTGAATGCCCTGCGGTCCCTGCGGGCCTGCGGCGCCTGTGGCACCCGTCTGACCTTGAGGTCCGGTAGGCCCAATGGCGCCCGGCGCACCGGGGACGCCTTGAAGACCCTGTACACCCTGCGGCCCCGTCGGCCCGATCGGACCGGGAACACCCTGAATGCCCTGCACGCCCTGCGGCCCCGTCGGGCCCAGCACATACTGAGGCGGGAACGGCGGCGGAGGAAACGGCGCGGGGCAGGGCGGCGGGCAGCGGTCTGCACAGCCGCACGAATTCTGAAAACGATTCATCGAAAATACCCTCCTTTTAAGCTCGGGGCAGGAAAACTCCTGCGCTTCATTCTATGCCGTGGGCAGGAAGAGGTGAGCGCGATAGAATGTGCACGTTTTGTGAACAATGGGGAAAAGCCTTGCAACGCTTCCGGTGGTATGCTAACATATAATAATATGTTTTACAGAATCAAAATGTTCGTCAGAACAGGAGGATAGCATGCAGAAGAAATTGCTCATCCCCATTCTCGCCGTGCTGGTGCTCATTGTTATACTGGTGGTGCGGGGCTGCGGGAACAAAGATACATCGCAGGATGACAAGCAGAATGAGCCGCAGAACACACAGACGGATGCGCTCGACAATGCAAATACCACCGGAAACGATGTGCGCGCGGAGCTCGGCACGATGACCGCCAATGAAAGCGGCGGTGTCGACATCACCGTCACGGCGGACGGCCCGCAGACGACTTACACCTATACCGATGTCGCACCCGACGCGTGGTACGCCGACGCGGTCAACTATGTCGTTTCCACGGGCGTGATGAGCGGCGACGATGCGCAGCAGCTCTTCCAGCCGGAGTACGGCGTGGAAAGATCGCAGTTTGCGGTCATCATGTACCGCTTTGCCGGCGGTACGCCGACGGCGGAGGACGCAGAGTTCAGCGACCTCGCGGGCGACGAGTGGTATTATGAATATGTCGAGTGGATGGTCGGCAAGGGACTCATGGGCGGCAACGGCGGGGCGTTTAACCCGAGCGACTTTTTATCCTGCGAGCAGGCGATCATCGTGCTCTACCGTCTTGCGGGTGAGCCCACAGTCAGCGGCACGCTCGACGACTACCCCTATGCGCCCAAAGTATCGGAGAGCGGCAGGGATGCCGTGACCTGGGCGTGGAACAACGGGCTCATCACTGAAAAAGAGTGCGTCTGGTATCCGACGCAGGCCATCAGCCGCGCGCAGGTCGCGCTTTTGCTGATGCGCTATGACACCTTGATCGGCCGAAATGCGGCGTAAATGAATGAATACGGAAAAATGCGGGCATTCTGTTCTTGACAGAATGCCCGCAAACCGTTGAAAATACTGAATTTTTGAGCTGCCTGTAAAGGAGCAGACAAGAAAAATGTCAAAAAAAGTAAAATTAACTGTTGACAAACGCCTACCCGCGTGCTAAGATAACACCTGTTCCGCGAATGGAGCGTGCACCTTGTAAATTAAACAA
>ENA-ORRW01000575-ORRW01000575.1-human-gut-metagenome-genome-assembly--contig:-NODE-575-length-42492-cov-4.603459_pt1 | contig 42492 bp, 46 predicted proteins | sample MGYA00242183_ERZ509150 | MGnify/ENA primary metagenome ERZ509150 (study PRJEB26280, sample SAMEA2338639) | human gut metagenome | biome: human gut; feature: human-associated habitat; material: faeces... | reverse complement strand
TTTGTTGGTGATAAGTCTGTATGACTTTTATAATAAAAAGTAAAATCTTTCTTTTTTATTATTTTTACAATTTCTTTTTTTACATCTTTGATATCTCGTTTTTTCATGTTGAAGCTCCTTTTTTAAATATACATTTTACTCAATGTGTCTAAAAATAATTCAATCTCTTTAGTTTCTTTTCCGAGAAAAAAGATTGAATTATTTACATAAGTGTCAGATATGTATTTGACACTTATTGGACTTTTATCATTAAATACAACTTTAATTGTAGCAATTAATGATAAGAAATCTTTTGATATGGTTCTTAATGAGTATTTATCGTACTCGTAATCTGGATAAAATGTCAATCCAATTAATCCCCATATAATTGCAAACTCGTTATGATTTAAGCTGATACCTGGTATCAGCTTATTGTAATTTGAATAGGCTTCGATTATGATTTTCCGTTTTTCACGGATATCAAAATCAAAAGGATATAAACAGAATTTGTCTTTGATTCCATACATCATCATTTCGATTTCTTTTTCTAAATTTTTCATAGGCTACCTCTTAATAGTAGCATTCCATGAGGAGTTTCTTGTAATCCTCAATACTATGCTGTTCTGGCTCAGTAAATAACTTATCTTTATACTTAAGATAAGCACACCAAATATCATAAAAGTCAAATAAAGAGTCATCATTAAGATGATTCTTTGTTCTAGCTAAAATTGTTGGAAACTGTCCTGGGTGTGCGTGTAACGCAACTCGTGGTCTTTGTAACATATCTAACCAATAAAGAATCACAAATTCATTAATGGTTAATTCTTCACCAACTTTTTTCTTCATGCCTTCATAATAAGACATAAATTTTGGAGTCCACGTTTCATGTCCTCCTTCTTTTTTTGTCCATTCTAAATCATCAGACAAGCATTCCTTAAAATTTTCTGTAAACAGATGTCTCATTGTTTTATCCTCCTTATATGTATCTTATTGGTTGCATGAAAATATTATATAACTTAATAGTTTCATGAAAACTACAAATTCATAAGTATAACGAAAAAGAGGTGTGAGAATGAAATTAAACTTAAAAAAAGAGAAATTTGAAAAAATAGAAACTGGATTCTCTGTATTACGTGAAGACCCTTTAAATAAAACTGGTGTAGAAATGATCAAAACAGAACTGGAAGATATGTTTGGATATGAATTTGATATTCGTGTAGTTATTCCTGAAAAAGAAAGTGCTGCGTTCTTCGTAATGTCTATTTACCCAGAAGTTAGTACTATGGAAAAAATTATTGGTTCTTTGATGACGACCAATAAAAAGAAAGATGAAGCAGTAAAGAGGATTTGGGAAAAGAATAAGAAATGGACTTTAGAAATTGACAAACGTCTTCTTACAAATTCTATTATCCAAGTAGACCAAAAAGAATTAACTGCATTATTATTACATGAGATTGGTCATGTTGTATGCAGTAATTCATTACCAACAAGATTCGTCACATTATTACAGTATGAAGTTGCGAAGACGAATATGAAAACCAAGTTAATGTTAAAAGACAAAATCTTTCGTAAGGTACTGTGTATTCCAATTCTTAATGCATGTATTGCAGATGATAAATCTAAACAGGCATTGAAGAATGAAGTAAAAGCAGATTCTTATGTAAAGAAAATGGGGTATACTAAAGAATTAAATTCTGTATTAAAAAAATTAATTCAAGCAAGTCCAGAAGGTAACAATAAAGATGAAAATATGAAGAATCTTACAAACTTTAGTACAGAGACATTAGACCAATTAAAACAAAGACAGGATAATGTCGTAAAAGATAAACTGGAGTTAATTAAGACAGAATCGGTAAGTCCTTATATTGCAAATTTTGTGAGTTCCCTTTATGAGGCATGGTTTCCAGAAAACGATATTACCTATAACTATATTCATGAGAAAGCAGCTTCGTTTGAAGATGATGAATTTATCATTGAACGTTTCTTATTATTAGGACCGAGAAAATTAGAAAGAATTGACCCTGCAGAAATTGATTATATTGACGTAAAGATTAATATGATGCAAAATGAGGGAGATAAGTTAATGTTAATTTCTTATCTTAATAGCAAATTGGATATGGTAAATTATTATTTATCTATTTTATCAAATGAGAAATTGAATAAGAAATATGCTATTCCGAACTCATATCGACAATTAGTAGATATGAAGAATCGATTAGAAAGACTCCGAATGGTTATCTTAAAATATAAGATTCCTACAAAAAAAGAAGGACTTTTAGTTCAATGGCCTTCAGGATATGAAGGATAAATGGAAGAAAACCAGATGCGAAAATGCATCTGGTTTTCTTCTGTCAGATTTTAGGAAGAAAAAGACATAACCTATGTCTTTCAAGATGAATATCATATTTTATGACGCCAAATATTCATCTTACTATTTTTGTTAGAAGAACGATAAAATTTTATTTTTCTTTTTATTATCTTCTAATATTCTATTATCAAATGAATATTGACTATTCTCATGAGTAATGAAGTTATGTACGAATAAAGTAGAATATTTTTCTCCTTCATAAAGTATATACTCAGTGTCTTCTATTCTTTTTTGTCTAATAGTCATTTTCATAATGTTACTCCTTTTTTATTAATCTTTACTATAAAATAATGTATAATAATATATGAAAGGAGAACATATGCCAAGAAGAATCGTTCGTATCAAAGGTAAATTATATGACCTTGGTACCGCTAATAAATCCTTTTTACAATTAGCAAAAGATTTGCAAACTCTCGGAATTGAGAATTGGTATTTCATGTTAGAAATCAATGATATCTCGTTAACCAAAATTAATCCATTTGCTGCTGATAAAGATGGACATACAACGTTAACCAAAGATCAAATTACGAGAATCATGATGGAACTCTATATCAATCCTTGGTATTATTTGCGTGAACTCGCAAGAATACCAGACCCAGGTGGAGTGTCCATACCATACAAAGCAAATCGTGGTAACATTGCACAGGCTTGGTGTTTTATCCATGGTATTGATTCGTGGTTATGTTTACCTCGTCAGCAAGGTAAAACCCAATCAGCATTGGCTATCGAAAACTGGGCATACAATTTTGGTACCTCACAATCGCAGTTTATTTTTATTAATAAGGATGGTGATAATGCCAAAGAAAATTTACGTCGTTTTCGGTTACAAACTGAATTATTACCAGAATATTTACACTTTGATTCCATGGTTGATACCGATGGTAAGATTACGAAAGCAAAGAAAAATGCAACTTCTATTGCTCATCCAGTTAATGGAAATAGTATCGTTGTAAAACCAAAAGCAACTTCTCATGACAGTGCATTATCCATTGCCCGTGGTCTTAGTGCCCCTATCTTACATTTTGATGAGCCTGAATTTACAAATCACATTGGAACTATTGTATCAAACTCAGTATCTACCTATGAAACCTCAGCAAGACGTGCCAAAGAAAATGGAGCGATGTATGGACGTATTTTTACATGTACACCAGGAGACTTAGATACAAAATGTGGTATGGAAGCACAGTTAATTCTGGACCGTTGTGCCACATGGACAGAACAAATGTATAGTTGGTCCCAAGAGCAAATTGATGAATATTTTAATGCCCATGAGAATTGTAATAAGATTGTTTACATTGAATATACCTATGATCAAATTGGTCTTGATGATGCTTGGTTTACAAACATTGCTGCTAAGATTGGTGATACAACAACGGTACGACGTGAAATTTTATTACAAAGATTACATGGTTCTTCCTTATCTCCTTATCCAAAAGAAGATATTGAATACATTGTAGAAGTACAAAAGAAACCAATTGATGAAATCTGGGTACTAGATTATTACAAATTTGATATTTATAAGAAACTTGATAAACGAATTCCTTATATCTTAGGTATAGACTGTTCTACTGGTACTGTTGGGGATAATAATGCGATTACGGTTATTAATCCGTATACGTTTGAACCGGATGCGGAGTTTGAATGTTGCTATATTGGAGAAACAAAATATGAGCAACTCATTATTGAATTTGTAAGTAAGTATGTACCAAGAGCTTGTGTTGCTATAGAAAGAAACTCTGTTGGTGATGGTATTATCGATCACTTGTTACATAGTAAAATTCGAGATAGAATTTACTTCGATAAAGCAAAAGACTTAATGGAAGATAATATGCAACAATATGAGACAGTAGAATCTATGCTAAAAAAACAAGCTAAACAAAAAACTTTTTATGGTGTATATACATCTGGTGCAAGTAGAGAAGATATGTTTGCTATTCTTTCTCGTCATGTTAATGAATACAAAGAAAAATTTATTACGGCAAATATTACAAGAGATTTATCCAGACTTATAAAAAAACCATCAGGAAAGATAGAAGCTGGAGAAGGTTTTCACGATGATAGTATTATGTCATACCTAATTGGTATGTATATTTACTACCATGGAAATAATCTTGTAGTATTTGGTATCACAAAAGGAGCAAGAGACGAAGAACTTAAAAACGAAGGATTAAAACGACCAGATGAAATTGATCCATCGTTAGTAAATCCAAAATTGATTGCAGAGGTAAAAAAACAAGAAGAATTAGAAAATCAACCAACATGGGAAGATTTGATGCGTCATGCAATGATTGAATCACAAAAGCAAACGTATAAATTACAACAATCCGGAGAAATAGAAAATACTATTTTTGACCATACGCCAGATGCAGTAATGGATGAAATTGAAGAATCCAATAGTATAGACCTTGATTTCTTTAATTCCTTAAATGGATTTTAAGGAATCTATATGTAAAATAATGAGTATTGAGAGAAAATGAAAAACTCTCAATACTCATTATTTATTTTTTTTATTACATCGCTACGACGTCCATATCGTCGTATGATGAATCGGTATCTTCCCAACCATCATCATTATAGTTGAGAATTCTACTTCCTAGAAGTAGGTTTTTGCTATTTTTCACAAGAAAAATATTACCTACTCCTTTATTATTTTTTCTTTTGTTAATTTCTTTGATAATCATTTCAATTATCTCCTTTCTTTTTTCTTTTTGTATTACACCTAAATGATGTATTAATAAAAATAATCCCAGATACAGGTTGTACCTATATAACTAATCAAATAGAAAACTCTATTATAATTAAGTAAAAAAGGAGATTAGTTATTATGGAGATGAAAGAAAATACAAACACAGTTGTACCAGAAGAAGAACTTACCGAAGAAGAAGTAGTAACAGAAGAAGAAATGGACGAGGAAGAAGATTATTCTTCTCCAGAAGATTACAAACTTATCATCGACATGTTAAAACAGATGGATGAACAGTACGACACGCTCAAGGAATATACTCATTCTCATGTCCGTAATGAGTATGCATTAAATCCAGATATTCTTACAAATATCCTTGGATATACCGAAGAAGACATTAAAGAAAAAATGTCATTGAAAGATATGGTAGATTTTGTAAAACCATATGTTGACCCTATCGCAGATATCAATATCATTATTCAGGAGATTGTAAAAAATTCTGAGAAAGAAGAAAACATCAACACTGTTGAAGATGGTTATCGCAAGATGCTCTTAGATATCAAAGAAGATTCCATGACAATTTATGATATGGAAAGTAAAATCAAAGAATTACGTGCGCAGACTTCTGATATCTTAAAGGAATATTTTGCATACTCTTCTTCCAATGCGGTTCGTCAGCAGAACTTAGAAAATCTTGCCACATTAAAAGCCCAAGTAGAAAAAGAGGGCGATGAATTGGCAAAAAAGAAAGCACTGCGTAAAATTGCGGATATGGAAGCAGCATACAGCTTATCTTTCTTATTTAGAAGATTAGACCGGTATGGAAAAAAAGAAGTACAGAATATCAAAGATGTTTTCTTTGATAAAGTAAAAGGTTCTTATATCATCGAAAAGTACAAAGGAAAAATTGAAAGCTTTGGATATAAAGACCGTTTGTACCGTTACTTCTTTAATATCGAAGAAAATTTCTTACCAGAAAAATATCATGTATACAATAATTTATTCTTATTTATCTATATGAGACTGGTAGCATATTCTGATGCAAACAATCGTGCCGAAGCTACTTTCGTAAGAGCAATTACCGGAAGTATGGCAAACTTAATCTATCATCGTTTCGATGAGAAAGAAAACGAAAATGAATTTCTTTCTATTGTGGAAAAGCTGTTAGATTACTTTGAAGAATACCATGATTATTTTGAAAAGTACAATGTTACACAGCCGAACCATCCAAAGAGAATCGAAGCAACGAAAAAAAGAGAAGCAGAGCGTAGAGAGCTCTTAATTACAAAGATGAATCAGATGGGTATTACTGGTTATCCAGAAGATGCATGTGCAGACGACTTACAAAACTACATGAATGACCAGATTGAAAAACTGGTTCAGGAACAGAGAAAAGATGGAGATGATACACTGGTTGAAGAAAATGAAGACGGAAGTGTTTCAATTACTCCAAAGATGGAAGCCGCAGAAACAGTAGAAGAAGAAAAAAAATAAATTGACTTTATGGTGGGAAGAAGAATTGATTCTTCTTCCCACCATTTTTTTGTTATTGCTCCAAGGTTTCAAGTGTTCCACCCAGAGCGAAAAATGTACAAATCTGGGCTGCTTCCCAGATTATGTTGTTAATAGATTCGAGGTTTATTTTTCCTTCGAAGCTTTCAGCTTCATGGTTTATCGTGCAATCCATCAAGATATCATATTCAGGATTATTAGGTATTTCATCATGGACCTGAACATTCCAGATTGTATTATCACTGGTATCTTTAAATATGAAGTTACGATTGTTCTTGCATTCAGTAAAACTTTCAAGGCAAATTACTGAATCCTCGATAACGATATATGTTCTATTAGTTTTGTTCATCATCATAATATTTTTCATAGTATTCTCCTGTTGCCTCAGAGCACGACCACTCTGAGGTCTTTTGTTGTAAATATTTTTTTGTTTTGTTTATTTCTTTAGATTCATTACTCAATAATGTCGAGAATGAAATTTGCTATTTTTTTAGCTTTTTCTTCGCGTTCACGCTGTTTACGAGTTTCTTCATTTTCAGCTTTTTTCATTTCTACGCCAATTGCTAAAGCTGTGTATCCGCCGATCGTTGTCATTGTGACTGTTTTGAGTAACTTGTTTTCTTTTCTCTTTCCAAACATATTGATTCCTCCATTGCCTATGACCTCGACGGATCATAGGACTTTTGTATGTTTTTGATTGATTATTAAAGTATTAGAATCTGATCCAGTTTTTATCTTTTGGATCAATTCCAACACTTTTCATTAACTTCTGAAACTTTGTTTCTTTACGTTTCTCACCACAAGTTGCTAATCCGATAACAGAAGCTGCTACCATTGCGATACCGATAAGTTTGTTTGTGTTTTTAGTGTTCTTTTTCATTGTTTTATCCTTTCTGCCTTAATATAATTATTAAGGACTTTAGATGTATTATTTTCTTTATTTCACGAAAATCATATATAATTACCCACCCACCAGATACGGGGAACATAGAGTCCATATACTTTTATAAATTACGACATAAAGATAATTGGAATAAGAAAGGAGTTAGTTATGTCAGAATATTTTAAATCCGACGGTCAATATATCTATTTAGAAAAACCCTATTGTGAATTTTATATACCTATGAAATATTTTGAGAATGTAGCAGGATTTGCTACAGACTTAGGAACTATCATTAAAGCATTAGGAGTTTTTGACGTTTCTTTTTTTAAAGACAACAAAGTAACCGAACAGAAAGTATTAAATGTACCTTCATGGATTACAATTTACGTATATGATTTTGAAGTACGAAGTATAAAACTTCCGGGTGAACCATTACCGGTACCATGCAAAGTATTAAAGTATTTTCAGGGAAATAAAGTAATGGATGCGACGATTGTCGAAGACAGTGAAAATGCAGAAATCTTCCTTAAGTTTGTATTAAATGGTAAAGTACCAACCTCGGTACCATATTCCAAAGCATTACAAATATGGCAAAAGAATCAGGAGTTGAATGGCGTTAACCTTGGTGTACCATCTGTCATTGAGGAACTTATACTTTCTACCATGTGTCGTGACAGCAAAGACCAAACAAAGAAATTTGCTTATGTCGTAGGTAAAGATCCAAAAACAGTATCCGATTATGACTATAAAATGGTAAGTGCCAGACAAGTATGTCAGTATACTTCTACATTTACGGGTGTTACTTTTGAAGATATTGATTCCATGATTACTTCTTCATTAAATCGTACCCGTAACAAAACTCCAGAGAAACCATCTCCTCTGGAAGATATTATCAAAATGTGATGGGATTTTCGGCATACACTAAATTAAACAAATATATAAAAATCTATGTTTAATAGAAAAAGAATAAGTAAGGAGGTCATGTAAATGCCACAAGTTAATCAAATCGTGCCTAAATTTTCATTTCCGTATGCGGAAACTGTAGTTAACGATAATACATTAGTGGACAATTCAACAGACACTTCCAATGTAGATCCTACTGTCAAATATGTCTTCGCTTTCATGTCAGGAAAAGGTGAAGATAATAAATTTATCCGTAAGAGATCACTTGATAGTTTTAGAAATACATTCGGAGATTCTAACTATAAGAAATATGGTCAACCTCTGATGATGCCGCTTGCGATTTTGAGCAATGCAAATACATCTGTTTGGTGTATGCGTGTTATGCCGGAAAATGCATGTTATGCAAATAACATGATCGCGTTAGCATATAAGGCTGACGAAGAGAATGCTTACCCAGATAATCCAAGTAAGAGAAAATTCCGTATTAAATTCTTACAGAAATATGCGGAAAATATTTCTAAGAAAGAAGATATGGAAAAAGCATTTAAAGAATTAACATTTACTGATGTAGAAGGATACAAACCTCTTCCATTTATGAGACTTCGTTCCAATGGACGTGGTGAGTACGGAAATAACTACACAGTAAAAGTATCCCAGAATACCAGCTATGAAAAAGAGTTTGGTATTAAGATGTACAACTTCGACATCTTAAGTATTGAAGCTGGTCTTACAAAGACAGCAAATTATGTTGGTGCATTCACATCTTCTACAAAATATCAGACTGCTACATTAGTAAATGATATTTTAGCAGATACTGATGCCGGTGTTGCACCAGTTGATACATTCATCGACGAAGACAAAGTTGAAGAAGTATATGATGCTTACATCACATTCTGTAAAGAGCAGCATGTTCTCTTAGAGGCAGAATATGATAAGAAAGCTGCAGATTATAATATTCCAGATGGAATGTTAGATGGTAGTGTAGATGTAACAGAAGAATGGGCTGAAAAAGTTACTGAATTACAAAAGATTCAGGAAATGATTGATGCTACAGAATCTGACCAGTTACCAGACCTTGATTGTTTTGATCCTTTACTTGGATTAAAGGTAGCTAGTACAGAAATGCTTCCGTTTATTTCTTATACACAGCCAATTAGCGAAGCAGATCAGGATGACCCTGATTATGATGCAAATGACTATACATCTACGGATGCTTCTGAGTTAGCAGACTTTGGTACAGTCAAAGGTATCACTATGAGTAATGGTAACGATGGTGATTTCGGTAAAGATGTCGATGAAGATACAAAAAATAGTGCCATTGAAAAATGTTACAATAGTGCATTTGATGGTACATATGATAGACGTATCTTAACAGCAAGACGTATCCATGTTAATGCATTATGGGATGCAAACTACCCATATTCTGTAAAGAAGACATTAGCTAATCTTGCAATTCTTCGTAACGATGCATTATGTTATCTTGATACTGGTATTGCTTACACAAGATATTCTGATTCAGTATTAGAAGGATTAATTCATGATTACAGCATCTTTGATACATACACGGTAAGTGTAAATTTACAGCATTATACTGTAAGAGAAAACACAACTGGCAAGAGAGTCAAAGTATCTATTACTTACTTCTTAGCTCAGCAGTATGCTTATCATGTTAATGCGGTAGGAATTGAATATCCGTTCGTTAAATCCAGATGTCAGTTAAGTGGACATGTTCGTGATTCATTAGAGCCAACAATTGAAGATTACGAAAATGAATTAAAAGAGAAGCTTTACGATAATCGTTTCAATTATTTTGAAACATTGGACGAGAATGTGTTCCAGCGCGCAACACAGTCTACCACACAGAAAGCTGAAACAGATTTAATTGAGGAAAGTAATGCTACTTTATTGTACACAATTAAATCAACTATCGAAACCGATGTACAACAGAATTTATATAATTTTGCAGATGCATCAGTTCGTTCTACATTTACAAATACAGAAAAAGCCAAATTTGCAACATGGGTAGGAAGTAAGATCTTATCTATCGATATCGAATTCAAGGCTAATGCTTGGGAATCAGAACACTCCATCGTACATTGTTATTTAGCAGTTGTATTTAGAGGACTGGAAAAGAGAGCTATTATTGAAATCGATATCAATAAACGTAACACAACAACATCTGATTCATCAAGTTCAGATGATGATAATTAGAAAGGATGGTGATTATAGATGGCTAATAGTTCTGGAGATGTAAAAACCATTCAAACAAATATTCATGATTCAACATACAGTAATTCTATTACAGATTATGCATTGTTTTTAGGTGGCACAAATGTTGCTCATGATGTACTTGAGCAATATGACCCATTAAAAACAGGATATGCAAGATTGTTTATGGTTCGTAAACCAATATGGCTGGATGCATATTTTGCAAATACACCAAAAATGAATAAGTTTAAACATATCCTTGAATATGGTAACGTTAGTATTTCCGGTTTATCTGACATTTCCGTGCAGACAAACCAGATTACTGGTGGATATGTTGGTAAATCTTTCGAGATTCCTTCATATGCTTCTGACGATACTTCCAGTTTATCTGTGCAGGTATATGAATATTCAGGTTCTCCAATTCGTGAAGTATTACACGAATGGATTAACGGCTCAACAGATTTAATGAGTGGTCTTACTCATTACAACGGAAAATTAGGGGAAACCGTTAATGGTGTCTCTCTTTCAGCTAATCAGGCTAACCAGACAGCAGAGTTTATCTATGTTGTAACAGATTGCACTGGTATGAATGTAGAGTATGCTTGTATGTTTGCTAACTGTTTCCCTAAGAATATCCCACTCGATCCATTCAACTATTCAAGTGGTCAACATGAATTAGTAGAAACAACAATTGAGTTTACTGCAACAAAGTATGAATCTATTCAGATTAACCAGATTGCAAAACGCTTAATTGAAAAGTACAAGGTGCTTACAAACTCACTCAACTTCTTCAGTGGACATAAGAAGTCTGAATTTGATGATACGAATGAACATCCAGATATTCATTATAATGAAGAAGATGGTAAATTAACAAATGGTACTCAGTCCTTTAAAGACGCTATGAGTCCATCATCTAAGTTTATCGACTGATAAAAACTAGAGGTAGAAATTTCTACCTCTAGTTTTTTTAAAATCCGGTTAAATTACCATCAAATCCATCATCATTATTATCACCATTTACTGGATTAGGAGCAAGTTTCTCTTCTTTTGTTTTTATCTTCGCTTTCGACATTAACTCTTTAATACTATCCATATTAAGCATTGGCAACTGCTCTTCGGCAAATAATAACTTGAAATTTCTGATTTCATCTTTTAAGTCTGGGTTTGTTGTTTCATTTGGATCATCATAGGCAATACTTACAACAAAGTCAGATAAAGATGTAAAGTTATTGATTGCATCCGATTTTGCACTGGTTGCAGTTGTCTTTGGTGCTTGTAATGTAAATTGGAAGTTATCGATAATATTCTCTGGTAAATCGGTACTCCACCGCATAATTTTTTTATACATTTCCGTGATAGAACTATTGAAGTCTAATTGATAATTTACGACACGACCATTAAATTTGGTATTATTTTGTTCAATTACTTTTGCAAAGTCTGCTTCGTTTAAGTAATTGACAATTGCCGCAGGTACACCAGTACCTAAGATATATGCGTTCTTCAGCATTTCTAATAAATCAGAATTTAACTGAACATCTTGACCAGATAAAATTTCTGTTTCAATTGGTCTTTCGTTTGTTCTACCCGTTGGAACATACATTTCTGTACCATTTCCTACCTTATTAATAAGGGTAGTATAGTTGAATAAATCAATCATATTGATTTGTCTTGACTGTTTTATCCTAGCAATTTCCTGTACTTTATTTGCCACATTCTTATCAATACCACTTGTTTTTATATAGTTTACCTTTTGGTCATTACTGTATAAAATAATGGACATGATTTTGAATAATAAAAGCATTAAATAAAGCTTTGCATAGAATAAGGACTTCTTAATCATAGAAGTGCCGTCACCATTTTCATCTTCGTCAATCTTAAATGACTGGACATATTCTACAGGAATAAACTGGAACTTTAATTTATTGACATTTAAGTTATAATGGTTAATTGCATCTACAATAGTCTTTTTGAATTTTAAATTATCTTTTAAGAAATCTTTGTCAAAACTTTGTACAATTCGTTCCGCAATAGAATCAATGATGTTTTGTTCTTTTCTTTCTTCATCGAATTTACTATAATAAAGCGTAGAAGAAACCATACCAGATAATGGAGTGATGTCTTCTGCAACGACATAGTAATATCCAATAACCTGATTCATAATCTTTAACGGAAGCATTCTCGTTGGATCAATCAATTGGATATAACAGTCTTTGATATCATCAAAATCGTTTTTCTTTTTGGAATCTTTTTGATAGAAAATACCTTCTTTGGAATCTTGGCTTTTTGTTGTTCGGTTAATTACCTTATCAAAGAAACTACTGTTGTCTTTTTGTACACTATCTGCTAAGCTATCTTTTTCGATATATGTATCTCCAGACTCATTGACATATTCTGTCATATAATGCTCAATACTATTAAACCCTTCTTCTAATACAGGGATAGGAACGGATTCATTACAAATAGTAATATTACCAAGCATATTTTTAATGTCTTTTGTAAATTCTTCTTTGTTTGGTTTTTCTTTCTTTACAAATCGATTGTTATTTTCTCTTTCACTATTTTCGACATATTCCATGTATAAGTCATTAATAAATTGACTTGTTCCTTTCTTACCGGCTACTTTGTTTTTCTTTTCTTCTAATTCCACGGATTCTAATAATGTAGATTCACGGTAGATTCGTTTTCCACGTAAGTTTTTATCTCTTTGACGAACGAAGTCATTAAAGATTTTAGAATAAGGAATAATGTAGACATAATATTCCCCATACTCCAAGGTCTTTGGAATAATGAAGTTCTTAATCTTTTCTTGTAATTTAAATCGTTTTTCAATATGCTCAACAGTCGGTATAGCATTATCAGCAGCATCTTTATCATCAATATTACCAAAACTTACCGTTCGACTCATGCGACCTTCTACTACATCTGCTGATACAATGGAATCTCTAGTAATAAGAATTGCTTCACTTAATTCGATTAACTGAGAAGCCACCTCATGTAAATCAGATTGTTCAAGGAGTTTATTACGATATGCTTCGTAAATAAAACTCTGCATTGTAGAATATTCATCGCCACTAATAGACATAAACTGATTGTCTAATAAGTTTTCTACCGCGGCAGTTTTTTTATCCTGGGAATATACTTTTGATAAAAAAGATGTAACATCATTACTGTCTTTTTTCGTAATGCTGTCTAATTCATTTTGTAATATATTCTGAAAGCTGTCGTTAAGCTTATCAACGTCCGATGTTCGGTCAGTACCATAAAGACTTAAGCTTGCTTTACCAATCATCGAATTGATTTGTTGCAAGCCTTGACGAAATAGATTATTTTTCTTTTTTTGTTCTTTGGTTTCATTTGGTGTTTTTTCATTCGCCATTCTTTTATCTCGACCCCTTTCTTTTTCTTATAAACTTAAAAAAATGTTTCCAGACTGGTAAGTTATCTACCAGTCTGGAAACATGTTACATTAAATATTTAAATGTCATGTAAACCTGAAACATTTCATGATTAAAACTAATTACTACGGTATTAATTTTCTCATCATCAATTTCTGACACGAATTGATAATACGATAAATCGGTAATATTATTTTTATTTACCATTGGTAATAACGATTTACTTAATACAATATATCGGTCATCATTTAAATAATATTTCACATAGTTATTTTCAAGAATATCATCAATCTGTTCTCCACTTAAATTAAACGGAGACCATACCTCATGAGATAATGGTTGACTAATGAATTCTTCAACCTTTTCGTTCAAATTATCCATGAGTTTTTTATCTATTTTTTCTTTGGAATATACTTCAATATATTCTTGTTGCGTTTTTGCTTTCTTGATATCCGAATAAAAAACAACAGAATCATTGCTAATATTCGCTTCTTCATATACTTTTGTTATTTTTTCAGGTAACAAAACTGCACAATAGGCACAGTTTCTTTTCATACTTTTTTCACCCTCTACAACGAAACGATTGCCTATTACATAAGCATCGTCTGGAAATATGTAAGAGAGTTTGTTTAATATATCTTTCATTGTAATCTTTTTTTCTTTTGCCATTTTATTCACCTAATTCTTCCAGTAGTTCATCATAGACTTCATTAACCGATGGTAAGTTCATCCATTTTTCTCCAAACGATAAATAATTTCTTGTTTGGAAGTTATCCATTACTTCTTTCGCCACATCTCCATCAAAAGAATCGTCATTCGCTTTTACTAACTGTACATCGGTAATTCCATGATAAGGAATCTTACCTCCACGAACATCATATTGAATTGATGGGACAATCATTTTGAATATTAGACAAGATGGGTCTATATTCATTGCAGAGATGCAAGATGGATAAAATTTTGACATATCAAAGTCAATAGTATAACGGAAAATATTATTAGATTTTTTTCCAAATAATTCCATACCAAATGCATTAATAAGTAACGGATTACCTACCAATGCACCTTCAAATTTATCTTCTTTCTTTTCATTCTCTGTTTCATCCTCATCGTCCTTATCATCAGCTTCTCGTTCTTCTTTGAAGTTGGATAGGAAAGCATTCACGTTTGCTCCAGGAACTAATCCCTGAGCCATAAAAGAAGCATACTGAATGTTTCTTAATTTTACAGTCTGTTTAAATTCACTTTCATATGGTGTGTAGTTACGATAACTGGTAAGATAGAAAGTTTCCAAATCTGATGTTTTATTTTCAATACCATACTGAAGCAAAACGTCCTTGATGTTATATAAGATATATTTTAAATAATTATTATATGATAACGTTTTGATAGTGCTAGATTCTGAGTAATCTAACTTTTCATCTTTGATTTCTTTACTAGCTACATATGTTAAACCATTTGAACGAAGTTCTTTGGAACCTTTACGAATCGCAGCATAGTTTCTCATTTGGTCAGTAAATATCGTATACGAACTACAAGTAAACGAATCCGATTTATTTTTAATCTGAAAGTTGATATGATCTTTTTTAAACCAACATTCTTTAGATGGAAAATCCGGATGACACATAACATCTGCCGGATTAAAACCAAGAGCGTCTAAACGGTCATGGATAAAAGGAATATCAAAAGCCATATTCCATATTTCAATAAAGTCTAATTTTAATCGATTGATAAGCTGGAATAAATGACAAAGCATCATTCCTTCATCGGTATAAAAATAAAAATCAAAAGAAAAACCTGGATAAGACTCATCAAATAAATTATGTGCTTCTACAGTTAATTCATCAATATGAGTTGACCAATATTTTTGTTGTTCCAATCGTTCTTTATAAAGGATTTTCTTTTTTTCTTCTTCAAAACGTTCATTCTCTGGTAATTTACTTAAATCCATTCCTTTTTTTGGATAATCTACCCCGATTAATCCAAAAGTATAAGAATGTTTTTTTTCTCCATCAATAATAGTAACCAAGTCAATTGGATTATCTATAGGACTTGGACTACCAATACTTTCCATGATATCTACCTCTATATCAAGGAATCCTTTTGAAATTTTCTTTGGACGCATATTATCATAAAACTGCATCCATTTATATCGATACCACGCTCGGATATCAAAATCAGACCCAAATACATATGGGTATAAATGAAATTCTCTTAATGCTTTATAATTTCCTGTGTTATAGCAATCCTGTAAACGGTTCAACCCTTGTGGACCTTGTTCTTTTGCAATTTCATGTATAATATCTTTATATTTACATGAATGCCTTTCTAATTCTTCTAATCTCGCATAATTTTTATTATATAAATGCGTTCGATATTCTGGTTTCTCAAAATAAATATCCATCATAGGTTCTTCTATGATTTGTAAATGTTTTTCCATTGTATCTAAATCTTTCCAGATTATATACAAATAGTCTTTTTTTCCTGCACGATGATTTGGTTTCACATACTGAATGTCTACCAACATCGCATTATTTTTTGTTAATTTAGCCATAGTCTATTTCTTCCTTTCTATGAGTTATTTTTATGTCAAAAAGAATATAGAAAGCTAGAACTAAGCCTAGCTTTCTATATCACTAATACAATTTATCTATGGAATAAAGTGCATGTGTTTTGTCGTTCATATAAGTCATACGTAATTTTGCTTTTGCATATTCGCCAACACAATTGGCATATTTTTCCCATGATGCTTTGTCTTTTATCTTGTATATTTCTCCTTCGTATTTTGCAAATATGATATATACTCCATCACTTTCTCTGTAATAAAACATATGACCATTGTATTCTATTTTACGATGTGGTTCTTCATGATATTCATCAACAATCTTCACATAGACATCGTCGTATGCTGTATTCAGATTACCACAACTTGTTGTAATAGAGAGTATAACGAAGAGAAATGGAATAAGTAATAAAATGTGTTTGTTCATATTATGCAACTCCTTTTGTATTATTTTGAAAATTTATCAAAGAATGATAATAACCTATTTGGATAGGATACATATTCTGTGATTATCTTTTGTGTTTCACTCACAATACGAAATGATACAAACTGACACATTTTATCATATTGAGGATTATCTTTATCCATCATCATGAAAAATAGATTATCAACTGCATTAATACCAATCTCAGCAAGGTCTTCGACATTGGATTTAAATTTCTCCATGTCATATTCCACTTCTTCAATGGTTTCAATAGAAAGTACACAATATTCTTTTAACATCTCATCAGTGTCTTTATGAAGTTCTTTTAGTTTATTATGAAAGTCGTTCATCTCTTCATCTAACTTTCGACGATAAAAGGTAATATCTTTTTCTTCTAATTTGGTACCACGAAGAGATTTGATTAAAGAACGATTTTTGTTACAATAGTCATTAAATATTTTTTTACATTCTTTGAATCGTTTTTGACCATAACCAGCAAGTTTTGAATTCTTAGTAACAGTAACATTTTTCTTGACTTTTTTAATTGTCTTTTTCAAACCCCGTTCTTCGGTTTTTTGTACATACAAAGAAATCATTTTAATACTGAAATCCATAATGACTTTTGTAAGATTTGTAATAGATTTTTTCATAGAACCTTCGGTCATTACATTATACATTCATATCCTCCCCTCTATGTTATTTATATACTTTTCGCATAATTTCATCTTTATTAAATTGCTGACGTTTCATTTCTCTATTATATGTGTCTTCAATTTCTCCTTTAATCTTTCGATACTTCTTATCATCCCACCATAAATCAAATTTACTAGAGAAGAATAAAAGAATTTCGATTGGGTGAAACGCAACAATTTTAGCAACTTTCTTTGTAGTTTTTGTAATAGATTGGGAACCACCTTGCATAATTCTTGCTTTGTAAATAGGTGGTTTTGTTTCTTCAACCATCAATGTAGATTCTTCTGTAATTTCTACTACATCGTCTTCTACTTCATCTGCAAGTTCTTCTACCGCATCTTCACTGATTTTACAGATTTCTTTTACGGTTCGTTCGTAGTTTTTCATTTCTTTTTCTGTTAATTCAATGGTTTCTTTTACGTTAGAAGTAAGAATTTCACGTTCTTTACAATTGAGCATCTTCTTATATTTTACAGCCAAACTCTTTTCAAGATATTTGATTTCTTTTTCATATTCTGACCCTTCTTCAAAATCTTGATGGTAAATATCTTTATATCCTTTTACTAATTCATTGATATATTTCTTATAATCTTTAATATAAGCTTTTGTATTCGGATATTCCTTTTTTACATCTTTTAATGCTTTTGGGTCAATTTTCATATTAGCAAGTTTTTCTTTGATTTCTTTTAATTTCTTATTGACTTCTACTTGTTGGATTTTTGTTTGAGCTGCCTTGATAATTTTATCAATAATCTTCCGAATCGTTTCAATAATTTTTTTAAATACGTCTTTGATTTTATTCATAATAGAAGACGCAGAAACTTCTGTATATACTCCTTCATACATATTATAATCGAGTCGCATACTTTCTTGCATTACCAGTAAATCGGTTGTTGTTTGAATATAATTATCTAAATGAAGGAGATCTAAATTCAATTCTTTTTCAAATAAATCCATAGATTTCATTCCTTTCTGTCCTTGATTACCTTATAAAAATGTAGGTTTAAAACAGATTTTTAATTTAGTAAAAGGTGGTGAAGAAAGAATGTATAGTGAAGTGGATGACCTTTTTCCTGAAAATTCGGATAAGGTGAAGAAACGTAAAGAACTTTTATCCCAATTAAGCGAGATGGAAGAAGAGTCCGATGCCTTTAATAAAGAAGTCGCTGAATCTTCTTTTTTACCATCGTCATTTTTAGATGAGCGTATCACTAAAAATGAAAAAGCAGAGAAGGAAGAAGATACAACAATGGATGGCTGGTTAGATCTTTGTGAAAATTTAAAGATGAAAAAAGCCAGCCGGAAAAAAGGTAAAATCAGTTCCAATCCATTCTTTGGTGATACAGATAAAAAAAAGAAGAAAAAGAAGAAAGATAAAAAATCAAAAGAAGTCGATTACAATAAAGAGTTTGAAACAGAAGCTGCTCTTTATCGTAATTTATTACAAGATCAAACTCGGTTCACTGATTCTTTACAAAAAGAATACGATGCCATCAAATCTTCCAAATCATCGAGTAGAGGAGTTACAAAAACTCTTACTGAACTTATCCAGCAAATTACACAAGCCCGTTCTCTTTCCATGCAATTAGTAGAGAAGAATGTCAATGTTAAGAAACTCATTGCCGATCTCACATTAAAGCAGAAAAAAGAACTGGGATTATCTTCAGATGATATTGAAAATATGGGAGAATTTGCTTCGACATACTTAAAACAGATGATGGATGAAAGAAAGAATATTATCAATGGTTCCTCAGATACTGCTGAAATTGTAGAGTATGATGATGAAAGTGAATTATCAAATTTCCTTGATGAACAACTTGGAGAAACGGATAGAACAGAAGCAGCACAAAAACAGTTAGAATATGAAAATATGCAGGTAAAAATCTATGCTGTTATTTATAATGATAATGCAGAAGATTATGACTTTATTGCATATACCGAAGACGGGGAAGAAATTCCAGATTATCCTGTACCTGTAAAAACATCTTTAAGTATCAATCGTTCTACAGGAATTGCTACCGATACATATGGAAGAAAATATTTTATTAAATGGGAAAGTAAATAATAAGATAGATGGGTTAAAACCCATCTATCTTATTATTCGTATAACATATAAAAATCTTTATATACCATTTAAATGTAATACAATAACAATTAACAATTAAGACCTTGAAAAAGGCAGAAAGGATTTATCATGAAAGAAAAAATTTTCTTCGGAATAATTGATGGTATTGCAGCAATATGTATTTCTACATTTGCTGTGGGTGGAATATTATATTTTATTAAATACCATTACGTAGATTAGACGGGGGTGAGAAACTATTTTGGTATTGCTAAGAGAAAATAAAATCTTTTAGCAATACCGAATAAATAAAGAAGAGAATATAATATTCTCTTCTTTATTTTTTTTATTTATTAAGATATTCTACTACTAAAGCCATCTCACCATCAATGTTTTCATAGCTATATGCAGTAACTGTAGAATCAAGATTGATACGATCTTCTTCATCACTAACGTCAAATGTTGCAAGTTTAATTTTATCTTCTTCTCCACTAACAGAATCTTCTGTTGGCACTTCTTCTTCGTTCTTCTTTAATGTGATTTTTTCTGGATTCTGAGCATCAGTAAAGATATTCTGACCATAGATCTCACCTTCTAAACGAATAAAGATAGAAGAACTTGCAAGAATTGCTTCTTTTTTTGTACTAGAAAGATAGATGCCAACATCTCCGTTTTCTTCTTCTCTTTCTTCTACACCAATATCGGAATTTAAAACAAGACCTTCATTATAAATATCTATATATTTACTAAAGAATCGAAGACTCTTATTTTTTTCATCATAATCTACCACATCTTCACTTTTTTCTTCATCTGGTACATCATTAATAACTAAAGATAATTTCATCTCTTTAATTATTTCTGAGTCATCTCCATTTTCGTCGGTACTAACATGTAACCATGATGATTTCATATCATCTTCCATTGCATTTAATACAGTAGAAATATTAATACCATGACGTTTCATTTTAAATGGAAAATTAATAGTTGCATCAAAGAATTGTCGTTGGAAACGTAATACGTTTTCTTCATAATAAATACCATCAATAGTATTTCTTAAAGTAAAGATTTCACCAAAGTTGTCTAACTTTAATTCTTTTGTAGCTATGATATTACGCTCATGGTTTAATTCTATGTGCCAGCCTAAATAATCGAAGAAATAGGTAGGAGAAGGATAATATTTTTCAATCTCCGTACAACCCATATTCATTAAATCATTTAGGAATTTATCGTCAAAATTATTATTACTGTAAGTGATATCTTTGGAACGTGTATTGATAAAAAATGGTAAGTAATTACCTTCTGTATCTTTTGTTACAAGCATACCTTTATTACAAGTATAATATTTTTTTTCTTCACTCATATTATTTTCACCTCCTTTATTACTTAGTATAATGCTTTTGCTAATTCCGGATAGAATAAATTCATTCCTTTAATATTTTTAATAATTGAGGATACAATTGGTTGGTTAATTAAAAAACTACCAATCATCGTAGCTTCAATAATATAAAGGAAATAAGGAAGTGTTTCCATTCCAAAGATGGATCCTGGTTTGTAAGTATTTAACCAGCACTGTGTAAAATAACGTAAGTTTAATTTTCCCATTCGTTCGGAACGCTTAGCAATAAAATCCATTAACATTCCAATATTTGTAATTTTCGCATTATTGTATTCATCATTAGTAATCATCAAATCAATTTTATTTGGTGATAATAATGCATTGATTGCATAAGAAGTATTAATGTCATCATTCTTACTTTCCCATACACGTTCTAAGAAATATTTTGCAACCGTAAAATATACTTGGTCATAAATATCTTGTTGTAAAGATAAAGCATATTCTTTATTTAAAATACGCATAAACATGCTGGCATAAATTTGAGAACATAATTTCATGAGTCCCAAGTTTTTTGTGATTTGTACTGGATACCGATAATATGTAAGAGCGATAAATGCTCCTTCCATTAAAACATACAAATCCTTCATCGGCATATTTAAATAATCTTCTGTACCATCTTTATTCTTTGAAATTTTACCATAGTTATTTACAAAAATGAAAGCTTTCATTTTTCCCTGAATTTTTAAAATCGCATATGGTAATGCTTGTGGTACTTTCATATTTTTGGCATAAATTACAATAATATCTTTTTTTTCGTATGCATCCAATACTTTATCTGCAATTGGAGAAATACGAGTACGTTTGATTTGTAAAATCTGTTCTTGTATATACGAATCATCTAAGACTAAACCATTTTTAATACAGAGATTAATGACGTTCATTAATTCTGAATTTCGATTGAAAGTCTGAAAAATGACGGAATCGTTTAATGAAGATTCTAATATTATCATCGTCTTTCCACACACCTTTCCTTTTAATTATCTTATGAAAATGTTTTCCAGTGGATATTCCTATAAAACTCCTTTATTTCATATGAAAAACAAATATTTAAGTTTATAACTAATAGTTTAAAGGAGGTTTCATTAAAATGAGTTTAGTGAATAAAGAACGAATTTTAAATGGGAATCCAAAAAAGAAACTCACGATTGCATTTGAAAATTTAAAAGAAAATTATACCAGAGAAAATGCATTAGCATATATGGATACATACAAAAATAAACCGTTATCTTTTATTTTAGAAAATGCGAGAATGATTTATGCAGAACCATACTATGGATATCAGTTCTATAAGAATATCATTGATGGTCCTGTGGATTATCCTATTTTCCATGAATATGCTACCCAATTAAAATCAGTAGAACAATTTATTGCAGATAATGCTTCTAAGATGAAAAAATCACAGGAAGAATTATTTACAGACTTAAAACATTCCTTGCAAGATAAACAACAGAAGCATCGTAATGCTTCTTGTATTTTTAAATACATTGATGACAAAGACCCAGAAGCAAGAGCAACAGCGATTAAGGTTTGTGATAATATCTATAAATATAATCATACAATGGGTGATGAGAAATATGATGCCGAAAATGATTTAAGAGACGCTTTAACTACTATGGATAAAACGACATATGCATTATATGCACCATATGTGAATAAGGCGACTAACGACCCATCATTAATGGTAAGAAAACCAGAATTAGAAGTCAATGCTATTTCGGATATCATTAATGATACATCAACATTTGAATCTTATATCGAATCTGTATTCGTGATTTCAAAGTTAAATGACGATGAGATATATAAAGAAGCTGTAGAAAGTATTCCTTATCAGACTCGTTCTGTCTTTACTGGGTATCTTGAAGAATCAGCAAAAGAGCAAATTGATTCGATTGCAGTAGAAAAAGTAAAAGAAATCAAGTCTTACTATGCTTCACCAAAATCAGCAGTCAATAGTATCTTTGAAGCATCATTTGAAGATGAGATTTTTAAAGATGATAATGACCGTATTAAGAAAAATATTCTTACAATGGAAAAGGTTGCTTACGAGAAGTTATCTGATATTTTATTGTATGAATATTGGGATGCAGATGAACTTACTGATCCGGTTTCTTCTTATAACTTCTTTGGGGAAGGCGTCTCTGTTATGGAAGCTTATGATAGCGTTATCAATAAACTTTCAACTATCAATTATGAATTAGGAATTATTACAGAGAGCGAAGAAGACGACGAACTGGATAAAGAGATTAATAATATCAATGATGACGATGACGAAACAATACATGATTCATCAAAAAAAGTTGAAGCCCCTAAGCCAAAAAATCTTGCAAACAAAGTCCAATTTAATGCAATGGACGCAGAAGCAAAGCAAATGAAGAAAATGGGTGAAAAACAGCTTAAGGGGCAAGAACGAAAGAATGCATTAAAAGCGGTCACCCAGTTACCAAAGAATGTTATTAAGTCAATCAAAGATTTGTTTAAGAAAGCCGAAGAAAAAGATGTTGAAAAGAGAAAACGATTCATGGTAGAACCAGGATATCGTAAACATGCTTTTCGTAACTTTAAATTGGCTCTACTGTATGGTGGTGCTTTTTCTTTAGACAAAGCATTATTACCAGTAACCATGGTAGCTAGACATTTTAGTAAACAAAAAGATAGACGTGTTCGTAACGAGTTAGTATCTGAAATTGAAACAGATATTAAAATTTGTGAAGAAAAGATTTCCGATGCAAATGGTAATGGGGATAACAAAGAAAAATACAAATTAATGCGTATCAAAAATAAACTCGAAAGAGAGTTGTTACGTGTTAAGACAAATAGTAAATATGTATAAAGGAGGTTTAAATTATGATTCGCAAAATTATTAACACACCTCCAAAACCGAAAAAGAAACAACTAAGTTATGGTAGATTCTTTTTAATGACAGAAGCTCCTGGTGATGATGAAAACAATAATGACCCACCAGCAGATGCTCCGCCATTAGATGATGAGGATCAACCTACAGAAGATACTCCGGCTCCAGCACCGGAAACTACAACAGCAACACAACAAGAACCAGAAGAAGATTCGGATCCAGGAGAACCAGAAGAAACACCTCAAGAAGATAATGACGATAATGATGAAGGTGATCCCGGTCAAGTATTTGACGATGCAGGTGGAAATACTGATGAACAACCAGAAAATGACCCAGGAAGTGATATGACAGATGATGATATAAATACACCACAACCTGCAGAAACACCTACGACAGATGATACTCAAGAACCACCGGCAGACGCTCCATCTATTGAGGATGATAATACTTCTGATACACAGTCTGATACAAATACGGCACCAACGGATACTTCTTCTGATACTACAACTACAGATAATCAAGACACAACAACTGACCCACCAGCAGATGCTCCGCCATTAGATGACGAGAATCAACCTACGGAAGATACTCCAGCAGATGCACCAGAAACAGGGTCAGAAGATACAAATACGGATAGTGATACAAAAGATAGTAGCACATCTTCAGAAGAACCACCAGCTGATGCTCCTCCTCTTGATGATGATTCATCATCTGGAGATAGTAATGATAATGCGGATTCCTCTAATGATGAGGATAGTTCTTCGAATGATACCGACAATAATAACGAGGAAGGTGGTGAGGACAGTGAACCAAATTCCGACTTTGATGATCTTGGCGAAGACCTTAGTACCACAGCTTCGGATTCATCTGATACAGATGAAAACAAAGATAAAAAAGGTCCTGGACTAGAATATGAGTCTACAAGGAAACATATGTTATTTAAAGAGTTTATGTCCTTGCATAATGCCCTTAATAACTATATTACAAAATTAGATAATATGATTAACGATGACTTACAAACCAATCGCTATATCTCACAAGCAACCAATCGTTTAAAAGAAATTCGAACATTAGTCTTTGATTATATGACGATTAAATTTGAAATTTCTTCGTATACACAATCCCTTGTTTTCTATCAAACTATCATTGTATCAGTACAAATGGTATTCCGTTTATTACAGGATGTGGATTTAAAAAATATGACTAAGGTAGAAGACGAAATTCAATAAGGAAATAAAAAACATTAAATTAATTATGAATAGAAGTTCGGCTATCTATTCGATTTTGTTATTGGTTTTTTACTCTATAGCGAAAAACCAATAACAAACAGATATATAATAAATTTATATAATTTTATGAATAATGAGAAAAGGAGTGAATATTAAAATGCTTGGTTTTCTAACAGAAAGTACAAAAGACTTTGCTGAAACAGCTACTGTAGGCGGTTTCAACAGTGGTGCTAATAAGAATAACTTTGATGATATTTTCACAGAAGCATACGATAATATGATGAGTAATGGTGTCAATGTAATGGTGGACGTTAACGACCTTATCAAAAACAAAGGTAAGCTGAAAGCCTACAAAGATGCTTTACTTGGAGAGCTTTATACAGAGTCTGAGGAAATGCAGCAGAATAGTGGAGACATGGAATATGGAACACATTCTAAAATCTATGAGCAGGTTTCTGATATGTTTGATAACTGTGTAGAGGACTTCGTTAAAGAGTCTACTCGTGTACCTCAGTTACTTCCTATCAAAGCTATCGATTTTCCTATCTTAATTAAGCAGCAGTTAAAGCTGGCTACAAAGGATATTATCCAGACAGAAGTTACAAAGACTCCTGTAATTAAGAAACATATTGAACAGACATACATCGTGTCCAACAATGATCATTCTAAGAGATGGAAATATCCTCAGTGCTTCTTCACAGATGATTTTAGAGAAATCTTCGATGAAGGTAAAGGACTTCCAATTAAACCTACACCGGTAACATTACCTGCTTACAATTATGATGTTATTGATGAACTTACCGATGCTACGGATCCTAAGAGAGAAGATTTCACAATGGATTTACGTATCATTAAAGCAGTTGTAGAAGATACAAAAGGACAGGAAGTAGAAGTTCTTCTTGATCCACCAATGCGTATTAACATGTCCGACAATACTTGGCTCGGTGGTAAAATTGACAAGACTGTCAAAGATTCTGCCGGTGAAGACCTTAAAGTAGAAGACCTGATTACAGGTATGGTTGACTTTACAACAAAGACAACATCTATCGGTGCATTAAATGGACAGGTTAAGAAAGTTATTTTCGCTGGATATCTTTCCAATGAAAAGAACGAAAGACATGTAACATTCGATTATGCACGTGAAGAACGTGAGTGGAAAATCGAAGATGGTACCAGAGTAAACGTTCCATATTCTCTTGAGGAACTGGAAGATGCAAAAGCATTAATGGACATCGATCTTTACAAGAAGACATACAATAACCTTGCTGATTACTTAAGTCAGATGGAAGATTCCATGATTTTAAACTGGCTGGATGAGCAGTATGAATTATACAAAGGTATTGAATTAACAACAGATGATATTCTCGGTTGGTCCGGATTTATTACAGAAGAAACATTTGATTGCGATTCTTCATCTTTAACAACAGCATTACCAAATGAATACATTCAGGAAATGCTCAAGTTTGCTATCGATGGTATGATCGTAGATATTTGCGACAATGCAAAATTAGAAGATATGACATTTGTAATCTATGGTAACCCAAGATTAATTCGTTTCCTTGATCCTAAGGTAAACTGGGTAACAAGACCGGGCAGCACATCCAATGGTGTTAAGCTTGACTATGGATACGGTATTATGACATCTGGTGATGTTAAGGTACAGGTTGTATCTACAAAGAAAGTTAATGCGAAATATGACAAAGACAAAAAAGAAACAAGAGGTTTAAGAATTATTCCGTTCCCATTATCACAGGAACAGTTTACATTCAAACATTACAAATATACTACACATATTTTAACAGCACAGAACAGTGCTTACCGTGCTCCAGACTTACCAGGTGGTTCCATGACTAACCTTATGGGCGTTTCCAGATACACAAACGCTTCCATTCAGGCTATTCAGGCACAGATGAGTCTGACAAATGCAGAGCAGTACATTCATATTTAATGAATGAAAAATAAATATCAGGATGACATTTAAGTCATCCTGATATTTTTTCCATGTAAAACTTATATTTAAGAATCTTATTAGAAAGGAATGAAATTATGGCTAATACATTTCGTAAAGTATATAAAAAATCTTATACCCCTGGTGGGAATCCAACATATGAATTAGTTCGTACCGTTGGTGTAAATGACGTAGAACTGGATTTAATGAAAGGATGTACACATATTAATGATGGAGAACTTGGTTTAGTACCAAAGCCTGTTGCTGGGAAAGAGAATGCATATCTTCGTGGTGATGGAGAATGGGCAGAACCAAACATTCCTACATACACAACAATGACCGGATGTGCATCTAATAAAGATGGAGTTCGTGGGTTAGTTCCACAACCAATGCAGGGACAGCAGAATTTATTCTTAGCAGGTGATGGTAATTTTAAGAAACCATCATTAGGAACAAAAGAAGAAAATGGTGGAACAAAAATTGTTTTAAGCGTAGGTAATGAACAAATTTCTAGTATTGATATGCCAAAAGATTATATTACAAGAGAAGTCTTATATGAAGCAGAGGAATTATCAAACGCTGGTTCATTTTCGTTTTCTTATTTATGTGAAGCAGGAAAAAGTAAAACTTTAAAAAAATCAATTATTGGTTTTGATGAATTGGAAGTACAAGTTTTACGATGTGCAGGATGGGAAACCAGTGATAATGTCGATTTAACTTTAAACAATTATCAATACTTAGATACTATGGCTATTGAAAGATTTCCTATTCTTGGTAGAAGTAAGTTAACTGCAAAAATTAGCAATTCATATATCAATGAATATAATAATAATAATCTTTTAAAACGAACTATGGGAATCCAAAATATTGATTTGGATTTTTATGATACAACTGTAACATGTAGTAAAGCAGATTATTTCTATATAGATATTGGTCCAAGCGAATCAAATCCAACAATGATGGTAACATATAAACATAATAAATTAGATGAAAATGGAGACGGGTCAAAAGATTATATTTCTGCTGGTTTTATTTATAAAATTTATGGTATTAAATATAATAAATAATTAAATAGGTATATAGGAAAATTCCTATATACCTATTTCTTTAAAACAATTCATATCGTTCTTTTACATTTGTCGTTTGTTTTTTAGGATTAGCAATTTCATTACTGATTCTATCCATATAGCGTACACCAGAAGCAATGTTTTCATAAAGATAGGAGCTACATGATTCATACATAAGCTCCACACTTTCTAATGTGACATTTGTTGTATCCCCATTATCACATTCTGGAATTGTCTGAAATTTCTTTTTTAAGTTGCCAATGAAACCGATAGTATCTACCATGCAAGCAATGTTACTAACAGATTCTTTGATTTGCATTTCTTTGTCTTTGTTATATTCACCATCGAATAGTCCGTAAACAAATTCTTCATCACTATTCTGGGCTCTTTCTAACTTCTCACTGTATTCTTCTATCTCAGTAGATTCACACATGAATTTTGAATGTAAAATTTCATTAACAAATTGATTCATACCAGTATGATATTCATTATAGATATCAAATCCTGCATATAAATCCCCACATTCAATTACATAATCTTCAAAGATTGGTTTTTGTAATGATTCGTAGATCGCATTGATTTGCCGAACTTGTTTATTATCTGAAAAGAAGTCTGATAAATAATTTTCATATCCATTCAACTCTTCTATCATACTTTCTGTTAATGATTGAAGAGTATTGTTTTCTCTTGACCGTTTTTCTTTTCCTGATTGCCGTATTGCATATAATTTCTCTAAGTCCATAGTATTCCCTCCAACGTATCTACATCATCTCTAATGGTGAATTTCCAATCTCATCCTGTATGTTATCGATGGATAACATTTTGTTTTGCTTAGTTAATTCTTTTCTTGCACTTACCAAAGATTTATTGGTTTTTACTTTAATCTTTTCTGCAAGTCTGGATAATCCTGTTGCCATTTTTTTCTGTTTTGATATAATTTCTTTTTTCTTCTCCGGTTGTAATGCGTCATTTGCTTCCAAACAAGCTTCATTCATTTCTAAGAATTTAGCCTGCATTTCTAAAGAAGTAGCAATATTTCCACGTAAACGATAGAACTGATAAATGAGTTCTCTAGTTATTGGAATAATAGCAAATGCTACCACTGATATAGCTGTAATCCCAATCATTTCATCTACACCAATGAAATTGTTTTTTCCTTTTGCACACAGATTTTCTAACATCTTACGATATTCAATACCCATTTTATCAATGACATTATTGAATTTTTCCAGTTGCTCAAAATAAAAAAGGTTTGCTCTTGTCTTATTATTCTTGAGTGTGATTTTCATCGTAACCATATCTGGGCGTTTTACATAATCAATGAATTCGTATAATAATGTCGTTGTGGCTTCTACTACAGTATATACATATGTATTGTATTCCAAGATGACATAATCTGTTTTGGAACTAAAACCTTTTTCATATGTAGAAGATAAATTGACAATATTGTCAATTGCTGTTTTAACAACTTTAGTATATTTTAATACATCATCTGATTTTTCACTCACTGCCAATTTTTCTAAGACATCCAATACCTCAATCATATTTGGATATCCTTCATATTCTTTGATATTACCACGAGATTTTTCAATAGATCCAAAGTTGATATGTTTCTTATCAATAACAGATTGAAATAATTTTTCATGGTATTTACGGTTTACTGGAGAATTCGCATCTTCCAGTACATTCATAATATCTCTTCTTCGATAACCGAGTTGGTTATATGGAATATTATCTTCCAGTAAGATATTAACTGCTTCAGTTAATAAGTAAGCACATTCCATCATTATCTCTCCTTTCTTAAAAAAATTAATGAGAAATCATTCTACCAATTTCTCGACCAAGTTTATTAGAAGCCATAGAATTTTCTCTCTCCAGAGTTTCCAATGCATATGTCTGGAAGGAGTCGCTTCCATCATATAAAACATCAATGGTACCGGTAGTATCATCAATGATAACAAACGCAACTAAGAACATCGCTTCCATAATCTTTTTCGCTACTCTTGGACTACGAACCAATAACGCACAATTATTTTCCAGATAATCTGCTTCTAATGCAGAAATAACAATCGTAGCATTTGGAATTAATTTATGTGGCACCGTAAAATTACGAAGACCTACTTTCTTATTTCGTAATCTACGTAAAGAACCAAACCAAGGACTCTTTCCTGCTGCTTTGTTCTGAGCATCTAATTTGATATTATCCATATCAAATAAAATATTTTTTACCAGTGAAATTTCTCCACTGGTCCAGCGTAAGAATTTAAAGAATAAACTTTTATTCTGTACGGCATTTTGTAAGTTCATAATCATATCATCAGATTTTACCGGATGAAGTATTGCTTTTACCCCAAGTACAAAATCAATATACTGAACAAATTCATTCTTCTCATTCTTAGCAATTAATCGTACTTGTACACCATATGGCATCATATCATTGGATTTTTTTACATCACGGTCCAATAATTTTGGTGCAAGATTACTGTCTCTTGTCTGTTGCATTCTCCGATCACGGTCTTCTTTATCCAGTTTATTCATTCTGGCATTTAACATCATGGAAGTCATATCCATATCACTGGTTCCATCGGATTCTGCTTCATAGATAGGTCTTAAATTGTATCCTGCCATATGTGGAGTTAAATATTTACGATGCGATTGAATCATATTGGAAGATGCTTTATTCTGTCCACTAAACATGATACCAAATGTATGGTCTGGATTCATGTATAATAAATTTTCTCCAGCATAAGCTTCCGAAATCATTCTGTCTAAGAGTTCCCCCTCATCCTCATGTTCTTCTACACTTTCCATACGCATATTCTGATGTAACTTCTTTAAGTATGAAATCGGTGTTGGGTCCAATGAAATATCCATAAATGGATGTAAAGAAATCCATGTTTGTGTAAAAGAAGCATATACTCTATCCATTGTACGAGCAAATGTATTTGCCATATCAATTGGAATTGTATCGGTAATTAAAATTGGGAACTGAAATGTCGCATCATTTGCTCCACGAATAATTGATTTATTATTAATATCAAGGGTATTAATCTGAGAAGCCATCTCTGGTCCCTTACGAATAATACCCATTAAATCACTAATAAAATCCATGAGTTTTCCTCCTTTTTTCTTATATAAATTTTATCTATATGTTTTTTATATATTTCTATTGGGATTTTAACTCATAATTAATCAAATTAAAGGAGGATACTTAGAAATGAGTAATGCAGATTTAATATTTAGCAAAACTTGTAAAGATATTTTGCTAAATGGAGTTTCTACAGAAGGATATCCTTGTAGAACAAAATGGGTAGATACTGGGGAAGATGCATATACCATTAAAAAATTTGGTGTTGTAAACGAGTATGATTTATCAGAAGAATTCCCTGCTCTCACGTTAAGAAAAACAAATATCAAAGCAGCTATTGATGAAATTTTATGGATTTACCAGAAGCGTAGTAACAATACGAGTCTTTTAAATTCTAAAATATGGGATCAATGGACAGATGAATCTGGTACGATTGGTAAAGCGTATGGATATCAGATTGCAAAACTTAGTTTGATTGGCGTTGTTAAATTAAAAAATTATATTGAAATTGGAAATGTGACGTTAGGAGATAATTATCATTTCATGAGCAGTTTTATTGATGAGAAGGGTGTTTATAATCTTAATGTCTTTTATGATGAAAGTATGATTACAACGGCAAAAGAAAAGATGATTTTTGTAAATAAAGATTATGATCGTTACCATTTATCAAAGATTGATACAAAAATGAAAATTAACATGTATGCCGATCAAATCAATTACGTTTTATATCAGTTACGGCATAACCCATTAAGCCGAAGAATCATGATGAATATGTACAATCATGAGGATTCTTATTATATGATGTTACAGCCATGTGCATATTCATGTTTATTTAATGTAACACCGTATACTGATGACGATGGAAAAACTACATTTATTCTTGATATGATTTTAAATCAGAGAAGTCAGGATATGTTGGTAGCAGGAAACTGGAATGTTGTGCAATATGCCGCTTTACTTATGATGATTGCCCATACTGTGGATATGGTTCCAGGTAAATTGATTCATGTGATTGGAGATTGTCATATTTATGACCGTCATGTCCCAGTAATTAAACAGATGTTAGACCCAGAGTGTTATTTTTATGAAGCACCAAAAGTACGATTTGTACCTGGTGGTTGTAAAAACTTTTTTCAATATACAACAGACATGTTTGTAGTAGATAACTACAAATACCATGATGATATTAAAAATATCCCTGTTGCAAAATAAAGGAGACTATTATGCACGACCCAAAAGCATTAAAAAATGCATTCGATGAATATTGTGATAAAATGCTTACAAATGAATATAGTGAAATCGTTATTTCTCAAATGAAAGATAAAATGGATCATTTTTATTCTGAGTGCATGAAAAACTATAAATCAATGGAAACCGTTATATTTAAAACTTCACTTATTTTTGATACATTTGATAAAGAAGAATTTAAGAAGATTCTTAAATCAAAAGAGGAATTAAAAAATGACTGATTATTTTAATACGTTAAAATCGTTTATCAATGATGAAATTCTACCCGTAACAATTACAAAAAGTGAAGACATTCAAGAGATGATTGATATGGTTTCTACTATGGAAAACCATTTATCAAGTGTTTTATATTTACATAAAACACGAAAGTTATTTGATATGGCATATGAAACGAGATGTAAGTTATTTCGTGAATGCGATAGAATACAGAATAAAATTATTGAAGGACAAATAAAACACAATCCAACTATTCCACGGATTATTGTGGAAAACTATATGGAAACATTAAAAAATTCAAGGAAATATATTAATTAGGAGGGAAATCAAATGAAAGTATTTTTAGGAGGAACATGTAACGAAAGCAACTGGAGAGATACCATTATACCTTTATTAGAAGAAGCTGATTGCTCTTATTTCAATCCCGTTGTTGCAAATTGGAACGAAACAGCAAAAGCAATCGAACGGAAAGAAAGAAAGACCTGTGATTTCTGTTTGTATACCATTACACCAAGAATGAAAGGTGTATATAGTATCGCAGAAGTAATTGATGATAGTAACAAACGCCCAAAGAAAACATTATTCTGTATTAGTAAATATGATAAAGATGATGATGGAAAATTAATTTCTTTTGATGAACAGGAATTATATTCCTTAAATGAAGTAGCCAAAATGGTGGAAAGAAATGGTGGTAAATCATTTAACACGTTACAGGCTGTCGTTGATTATCTGTATGAAGAACATAAGAAACGTAACCGTTTTGCTTAGTTTTTATTTCTCTGCTATAAATTTTATAGCAGAGAAATAATTTTAAAAAGAGGTAAAAAAAAATGAATCTTTTATATGAAATAGACCGATTGTTATTAAAAGAACTTGACAAAGATCTTGAGAAAGAAATTGAAAAATATGTATCTGATATTTGTGACAATAAAGAAGAAAAACATATAGACATACATGTATATGAAAAACCATCATTTAGTATAAGAGCAGAAAAATTTATAAAACCTTTTATAGAATCAGCTAATTTTCATAATACATGGACCTATGATTTTCTGTCTCATTATGGGTGGATAGCATCCATCACACAGAATATGAAAAAGTATCAAAGTTATCACGTTCCATCAAAAAATGAAATAGTGATAAGTAATAATTTAAAGAATAAATATTATAAATGGAGGTCTCAAAATGGGAGCAACAATAGGCTATAAACATATTATAAATTTATTTTGTTCTACGCCAGATAAAGATATTATTAAAGCGTGGGAAAACGCTAATAAAAAATCAAAAAAGAAAGGAGAAAATAAAAAGAATGAACAAACGTCAAGCTAAAAAAATAAGAAAAACCATGATAAAGAATGGTTATACCATTTTACAATCAAATGAAGTAAATGGGGGTGGAAAGATATATTTAAAATTTAATGCATTCTTTAATAAAGAAGATGATATTAAGAACCATAGAATTTACCCTCTACATTTTGTAAAAAAATGTATTGATGATATTCCTCACATATAAAAAATGAGATATAACCATAAATAAAAGACAAGCCAAGAAATTTAGAAAAAAACAATATGAAAAACGGATAAAGGATTGTCGAGTATTAATAGATAAAACTCGTAAAGGATTAGATTCATTAAATATATGGTGTACCGTAGCTTGTGGTAATTTTACAAAATGCTTTAATAATTTAGCAAAAAATATAGAAAATGCATTTAATGATGCACTAAAAAAATAAGAAGATATACTCGGTAATATATATATATATATATATTACCGAGTATATATTAAATCCCTTAATTAACATTCATAATCAGAAGGATTGATATCATAATAATTAACATGTGAATATAATAAAAGAGTCACTGTTAACATGAAAGCATTATACATTTCATATGCGTAGTACTTTACCTTTTTCTTCTTCTTGGTTGCCATTGACTCAAGTAACATAAATCCTCTCATCAATTGTTTTTTGATACAAAAACTCTTTATATACTCACTAATGTGTTCTAACGCATCATGATCTGATAAACTACAAACAATTATAGATATCAGATTGATTATTGACATATAGGTTGGTTTGTCATCAACATATGCATTTAATGATAATGCTTTACTAAAATTATCCATATCTGCACATATTACTTTTCCACAAGTAATATTATTAAACGCATTAATATACGTTTGCATAATTAAACTTTTAATGAACTGTATTCGTTCATTTTTTCTACTCAATTTAATTATGCAAACATTGTTAATCATTTCATTAACTAATTTGCTTTTAAATTTTTCGACACTTTCGTCATCGATTTCTTCTTCTGTCGCATTTTCAAGAAAATTAATAACTCTATTCTGAATGAATAAGAGTGTATTAAAGAAGCAGTCAAAATTATCGTTTTCTGCATCTTTTTTAGTAACGATTTTATCGATAAGATAAAACGTTCTCTTTACATCTGTTGTTATTAATGGATTTGATGATGGACTATTTTTTCAAGTCTCTCTACAATTTCAATCACTTGTTTGTTAAAAATAATTTCCAAAGTATTTCCCTCCCTTAAATTCTACCTAAAGATTTACATCCATTTATTCTTCCGTGGTCATCACAGATATATTCATTTGGAATAAAAACATCATTTCTTTCAGGTACACGTTGTGCTACCAGAGAAGCAACGATATAGATTACGCCATCTTTTTCCTCTGGTAATCCTTCTACTGTTCCATATACAAATTCAGATGTTGCTATTTCGATATTATCAAAATCAATCGTTTCTGTATGCGCAGTATGAACAGAAACTCTAGCGAGTTGACCACTAGGTTCGATTACTTTTAAAATATTAAAGTTGTCATCCATAATGGTAATTGCGTGTGGTGTTAGGTTAATAATTTCTTTTACTTTCATAGAAAAGTTCCTTTCTACCTATGTATAGGCTTTATATAATTAATTATTGTTACATGTAAATATTATATCAATATTCTTCATGCCTAAGGTTCATAGAAAACGTGTCTAAAAACATATAATTAAAGTCTATAAAGAATGAAAGGAGAGGATTTGTTGAATGGAAACATTTTTTACAGAATCAAATCTATCTTCATTAGATAGAGCATTTCTCATAATGGAAAAGACGAATTATATTGCAATAGAACGAGCATTGTTAGAATATGATACCTATTGCAATTTAGAGTCAATCTATTATGAAGGAATTGACTTTAAAAAAGAAAATGAAAAGAAAAAACAATCCAAAGAAGACGATTTCTTTTCCTTCGGAGACGAAGAAGAACAACCAAAAAAAGATCCAAAGAAAGAAAAGAAAAAAATCAATTTGCCTAAAGATGGTGTTCTTGGGAAAATCTTTTCAGCAATTGATAACTTTATTAAAAGTTTCATGGAAATGTTTCATAATATTTTCGGTAAAGGAGACCGAATAACAGCGGAAGAATACCTTGCTACTAACGCTGCACGAATGCAAATTAACAGTAAATGTGAAGAATACAGAAAAATGGCATTAAAACAACAGGCTGAGGCTAATCGCTTGGTACAAAAAATATGTAATCATGTAGATGTTCCGGATACTGTTGTGAATACATTTGTGAATACAGGAGCTTCTTTATTTATGAGTAACGAGCAAAAAGTTGTTGATGCAGCGACTGCTTTTGCTATAAATAATAGTGTTAAAAATGCAATGGACGAAACACGAAAAGCAACTAAAAAAATGCAAGAAGAAGCTGAACGAAATGCTGGAAATTTGAGCCCAAAAGAAACAAAACAACTTTTACAAATTGCAAACTCGATGAATAGCATGCTTGTCAATATGGGTAAAGAAGGTAAAAATATGAGTCAAGAATTAGCAAAAAGGAAAAAGAAATAGAAAGGAGGGGATTTAGATTGAATTCATCAATTAAAGATAAAGAAATGGATATCAAGTTTATGGAACTTGATATCATGATGGAAATGGTGGATTATAAATATCGTATGAATAAATTAAATGCTGAGATTAAAGTTCTTACAGAAAATGGAACCTACGATGATTTAATGTATTTATATGAGGAAGCCGAAAACGAACAAAAAGAAGAAAAGAAAGGTGTTATTTCTACGGTGATTGATGCAATTAAGACGGTTATTAATACTATCATTGAAACAATCACTGGATTTTTCAATAAAGAAAAAAAAGAGAATAAAGATCCTAATGAAGAAGTTGAAGTGAATAAAGAAGATTACGAGAACACAGAAAACTTTATAAAAGATTTCGATAATGTAAAAAATAAAATTTCTAATCCAGGAAGCATACTTGAGGATGGCGTCGATGATTTAGAAAATAGTATGAAAGGACTCTTAAAATACCTTGCTTTTGGAGGTGCTGCCGCAGCTGCTGGTACAGCAGTTATGATTAATATAACTAGATCCAAGAGAGATGAAACTGGGAAAAGACTCAATTCAATCTCTACTCTTATTAAAGATAGTATTGATAAAATAAAGGATATTCCTTTTCTTGGAAACATTGTAAATATTATTGAAAAAATAGTAAATGGCATTAAGACAGCGTTACAACGTATTGGTATCATTGGTAACAATGATGAAAATAATAATGGTAATAATGGAGAAAATAATGAAGAAGATGAAGGATTACCGACAAAGATTCCGAATGATAACTATAAGCGTTTCATTAATGAAGTGAACGACGATGTCAAAGAACAATTCGATACTATCGATAAATACAAGGCACTGATGCCTCAATTTAAACAGATTCTCGATCAATGTATTCAGGATATCATCCAAGGAAAAATTGGAATGGATAACGATGTTAATCGTATTCCTATAGATGATAAAGAAGTCAAAGATCGTTTTACTGTATATTTTTCACGTATTCAGCGAGATGAACAACGTGCGGCATTTAAAAATATAGAGAATGTGTCAAATATTATATTAGAGAATTTCAATATTAAAAACGAAATTCAGATAGTAAAAAATAAATTCAATACTGGAAAATTGACGATTAACAACGATGCATATCCAATGCCGAAAGAATCAGAAATGGCAATGGTTGCTGATAAAAAATTCTATGAAAATTATAAACGGTTTAAGAGTATTGCTGAAGAGTTACATTTTGCACCTAGATATCAAAGTATTGAAAACTATAATTCATTACGTTCTATTTATACCATTCAAAAAGTGCAAAAAGTGGAATTAAATAATCCTAAATATCCACCTGATGATTGGATTCGTCAAGAATTAAATGATATTATGAGGAATGATCGAGGAAAAATTCCTACTATTAATAATAATAGTAATAACGAATTATATCATAAACTTGATAAAGATGCAATGAATAAATATAATGATTATGTCAAATGGATGAAAAAAGAACATCCAAACGAACGTGCTACTGTTATTAATTTCTTAGCAACGAATGGTGATTATTTTAGAGCTGATAACCAAGCAAATCAAAACATGGATGCAATTCGTGATCAATGGATGAAAGACCATAATATGAGTGATGGTCCTAAAGGATTCCTTCAGGGAATTAAAAATAAATTATTTGGAAACAAAAACTAAGGAGGGAAAAACATGAGAATGTATGAAGATTATCTTGACGAGGTAGATAGAGCTACTGCGATTCAAGAAGCAAAAAATGAATTAGAAATGACTCGGTTTAATTTCATGTTAGAAATGGTGGAAAGAAAATACGAAGTCAATTGTAAAAATGCAGAATTAAAAGTTCTTACAGAGGGTGGTACCTATGATGACTTAGAATATCTTTACGAAGTTGCTAAAAAAGAAAAAGATGGTGAGAAACAAGGTATCATTACTACAATTATTAATGCCATTATCTCTGTAATCAATAGTATTACCACGGCTATTAGTAATTTCTTTAATGGAAAGAAAAAAGCAAAAAACGACCCAAATAAAATTGTGAAAGTACCAAAAGAAGAAGCCGACCAATCTTCGTTCATTTGTTCAAAGTTCAACAGCATGAAATCTACCATTAGTGATATGAGTACAACAAAAAAGGTATTAGCACTTGGCGGAATGGCTACTGCGTTAATTGGTACTTATACTCTTGGAAATAAAACAAAAAATGGTGTCAAACAGTATAAAGAAATGAAACAAAAAGAAGTTGACGAGCAGATTTCGACATTAAAAGCAACAATGGGATTTTTTAAAGATAAGCTATCAAGTATTCCTAATAGTGTTCGTTCTTTATTTGGTGCAGATAAAAAAGAAAAAACAGGTGATGAAAAAGAAGATAAAACAGGCAATGAACCTAACCAAGATGGTGAAAATAATACTCCAGAAGAATCTGGTAAAACTGAAGATAACAACGGCGCAACACCGAAACAAAAAGAAACTGATGGAAATAAAAAAGAAGCTAAAGGTGGTTTCATCGAAAACGTTCAAAAACCTATTAATTTAATTATCGAAATTATTAAAAAACTATTAGGAATATTTGGTGTTGGTGTAGAACCAGATGATGAAAAAGAGGAACCATCTGAACCAACGAACGATGATGGTAAAAAACCAGAACCAAAAGAAGAAAATAACGATGAGGGTGGAGCTTCTGGAAATGACGATAAATCCGGAAAGAAAGACGAAACCCCGGACTCCAATCAAGATGATAATGATGGAACAAAAACAGAATCTGTAGATGATGATTTCTGGAATGATACTGATTTATTTTCCGAAAAATTCGAGGAAGATTATTTTGAAGAGTCTGTAGACGACTATGAGGATATGGATTTTGATTCATTGATTGATATAATTTAGTTTTTTTATTTTTATAGAGCATTAAATATAATGCTCTATAAATCATCAATAAAAATGTAAAGGAACGAATAATATGAATAATTATTTTGAAGATTTATATAATGAAGTATATGAATACACATACGATGTCATTACAGAAAAAGAGGAAGAAAAATCTTCTCGAACTAAATATAAAAAGAAAATAAAGTCATTTATCAAATATGTCACTATATTGATTGCTACATATAAATTATGTTCAACTATAATCAATAAATACTTAGATAGTATAAATAATAAAAAAAAATATTATGAACTGAAAACAAGGGCATCAGAATTAAAAACACAAGCTACATCTTATGGTATTAATCCTGACGGATTAGAAAAATACATTAAACGAAGAGTAAAGATACTTGAAGATATAAAGAATAAAGTGATTGACAATAAAGAAAAACTCACGGATGAAGAAATAGAATCAGAAAAACATTTTTTATACTGCATAAATTTAGTAGAAAAAATGAAACAGAAAGATATGCCTTTATTTAAAAAACTTGGTGTTAAAAAAGATTTAATTGATAAGTTAAATAAAGGATGGGATGAAGAATATATAGGTCATAGAGCAAAAATTTATAGGATTATAGACGAAAGATGATATAGGTAGGAGTATAAAATGAATAATTATTTCGATGAATTATATGAAGAAGTGTTTGAATATACCTGCGAATCTTTAACGGGAATAATGATATACGATGGTTATTACATGGAATCTGATGGAAATGGTGGAATTTTATTCACTATAACTGAAGCAACTGCTAAGAAAAATCCAAATAAAAGACATAAAAAGAAAATGACAAAAAAAGATGTTATGCGTAAAATACGAAATATAGTTCTAGCCATAACAGCATTGTCATTATTTATCAGAGTTATTAAAAGACAAATTGATAAAATATATAAAAAAGGTTACGAAGCAGGATTTACTACAGGTTTACATGACAGTGCAGAAGATAATTATGGAAAAGGTTATCTTCATGCTACCCAAGTAGTTAGTTTTAAAGATTATAATCGGGGTAAAAAAGATGGATATGATGAAGGAGTCCAAAAAGGTATAGACAAAGGAATAAAGATTGGTAGGGAAAGAGCTGGTAAATATAATTATACTGTCGGTTATGATGATGGCAGAAAAAGCGGTTTGAAAGCAGGTTTCAAACAAGGAGTTGAAAAAGGTGAAAGAACTGGTAGATTAACTAGAGACAAAGATGATTATAATGATGGCTATCGTACTGGTCGTAAAACAGGAATAGAAATTGGACGTAACAAAGCTAAAGCTGAACAGATAAATTCACAACCGAAAAAAGGAAGTGATAAATGGTATGTTAGCAAGATGAACCATGCTGTCAAAGATATCATGAATGCAGACAAAAGAATAACAAAGAAAAATAATGGTAAATCAGTTTATGATGGAAATGATATTTTAAAAACTTTAGATGATTACATCGAGGTATTAAAAGAAGAAAATAAAAAAATAAAAGAAGCAAAAAATAGTATAAATGAAGAAACGGACAGAATTAAATCTACAGGTAATAATGAAGATATCAAAGACTTTGAAGCATATAAAGATATCTTTAGTATAGCGAAGAATGTTAAAATGGTATCAGGTAAAATCATTACAATTGCAGATGATAATAATATAAAAGTGCCAGACTCTGTAAAAGAAAAAATAAAATTATTAGATATTTGAAATATATGATTTACATTATATTAAAAAAACTATGAAAGGAATTTGAAGTTATGAATACTTATTTTGACGATTTATACAATGAAGTATATGAATATACTTATGAGGAAATTACTGGTGATAGAATGTGTGACGGTTATATCATTGAATTTGCGGAAGATGGGGATGGTGTGATTCTTACTGAAGCAACGACAAAGAGAAAACCTATTCATAAATCTAAAAAGAACACCATCTTTAATTCTTCTGTAAAAAGAAAACCTAAAAAGAAAAAAGTTGGTAATCAGGATTTAATTCTGTTAGCAGCTAAAATTGCTGCTGTTGCAGCTGCATTCATTGGATTTGCTGTACTTATTCGTTCTCGGCTTAAAAAATATGCTGAAAAAATGAGAAAAGAAGGATTTGATGCTGGTAGAAGCGAAGGATATGCACAGGGATTTAAATCTGGTAAAGATAAAGGCTACAAGTTAGGAAAGAAACATGGTAGTTCAGCAGGTTACCGTACCGGTTATGACAAAGGTAAAACTTCGGGTAATGCTGAAGGTTATGGAAGAGGAATGAAACGTGGTCAAGAAATTGGATTCAATGCCGGTAACGAAGCCGGTAAAAAAGAAGGCTACAAGTTAGGAAAGAAACATGGTAGTGCAGCAGGTTACCGTACCGGTTATTGGGATGGAAGTATAAAAGGATTTGATAAAGGTCATGAGGAAGGAAAACGTGAAGGTTTCCTTGTTGGAAGAAAACGTGGACTTAGCCGTCAGAAAGTTGAATCTGATAAGAAGACAATGGACAACATTATTATTGAATTACGTGATACAAGTAAAGAAGCTGCTAAACTTGGAAAGAAACAGAAACAATTATTACGTACAATCGATAATCCTGCTCAATCTGAAGAGTATAAAGAAAATTGTTCTAAAATTCTCGGTCTTAAGAGTAGTGTAAAAAAGAAAATATATACTGCTATTAATATTGGAGAAGGAGTTGATGTTTTAGTACCTCAGGATTTAAAATCAAAAATTGATGATCTTGATGATGTTGCATAAATAAATATATGTATATATATAATAAGAACTGAAAAAGGAATATCCTTTTTCAGTTCTTATTTTTATTAAAAAACATAAACATAAGAAAAATAAGGAGGTTGAATATATGAATTCCATCGAATTACTAGATGATTTAATCCCTATATACGAAGATACAACGTATAATATTAATAAAATTAATATATATACTGAAACTATTTTTCGTGAATACTTTATAGAAAATGAAGAATCGGAATTAAAAGTATTGAAAGAATCATCTTCAAATGAAGA
>ENA-ORRW01000568-ORRW01000568.1-human-gut-metagenome-genome-assembly--contig:-NODE-568-length-42688-cov-5.772946_pt1 | contig 42688 bp, 40 predicted proteins | sample MGYA00242183_ERZ509150 | MGnify/ENA primary metagenome ERZ509150 (study PRJEB26280, sample SAMEA2338639) | human gut metagenome | biome: human gut; feature: human-associated habitat; material: faeces... | reverse complement strand
CGCAGAGGTCGGCGTCCCCGACGACCCGTGGCCGTTTCCGTCGCAGCAAGTATCCACGGGATGTATAAAGGCATCCCACAGCCCGTAGGGGCGGATTCCATATCCGCCCGGGCACCCTCCGCAACCGCAGACCTCACGGGAGGAATAAATCCCTCCCCTGAACCGCAGCCTCATTTCCCGTTCCTCTCCCAGATCAGTGCCAGCCCCTTGAACAGCAAATCAGCGTCATAGATGATCTTCCGCTTGCAGCAGGGCATAATGTACGGCGCTAACCCGCCGGTGGCGACCACGGTCAGCGGCTGGCCCAGCTCGGCCTCAACGCGGTCCGCTAACCCGTCCAGCATGGCGGCGGTGCCGAACATGGCCCCGTTGTTCAGCGCGGCGACGGTGTTCGCGCCAATCAGATGCTCCGGCGGCTCGGGCGCGATGGGCGGCAGCTGCGCCGTGCCCGCGCTGATGGCCCGCAGACTCGTCTGCACGCCGGGCACGATGAACCCGCCCAGAAACACCTTTTTGTCCGATATAACGTTGTATGTCGTCGCCGTGCCCAGATCCACGGTCATGCAGGGCAGGGGATAGTGCTCCGCTGCCGCAGCGGCATCGGCGATGCGGTCCCGGCCCACCTTGGCGGGCTCGTCCACGGCGAAGGTCAGCCCGGTGTCCAGCGTGTAATTCACGACCAGCGCCTCGCGCCCGGTCAGCCGCTTGCAGGCGGAGGCCAGCACGCCGGTCAGCCGCGGCACGACGCTGCACACAATAACGCCCTCACAGGCGGTGGGGTCCACAGGCAGGCGCCGCAGCAGAAATTTCATCTCGGCGGCGTACTCGTCCTCGGTGCAGCGGGGGCGGGTGACCATGCGGGTCGTGAACGCAATGGTGCGGTGGTCCGCCCCGTCCAGCCCGCCAATGCAGATGTTGGAGTTGCCGATGTCAACTGCTAAAACCATAATCTATCCTTTTATAAAATAAGAAATAAAAAATAATAAATAACAAATATGGTGGATCGCGGCGCTGCGCACCGCTCAAAAATATTATACGCATTTGCATACGGGGCGTCAATCTGCTATAATACACGCAGAGCAATTTCGTTTTTACCAAAGGCAAAAACTCCACATCATTTTTTATTTTTTATTTCTTATTTATTATTTGTTTAGCAGGGGTGTGACCTTACAAATGCTGTTAAAAAATAAAACCGTCGTCCTCGGCATCACCGGGGGCATTGCCGCCTACAAAATGCCCAACGTGGCGCATGCACTCGTCAAACTGGGCGCGGATGTACACGTTCTTATGACGAAAAACGCCACCGAGTTTATCTCGCCGCTGGTGTTTGAGACGTTGACCCGCCGCCGCTGCCAGGTCGATACGTTTGACCGCAACTTCCAGTACGACGTGGCCCATATCAGCCTTGCCAACGCGGCAGATTTGATGCTCATCGCCCCGGCCACGGCCAACGTTATCGCCAAGCTGGCCCATGGCCAGGCCGACGACATGCTGACCACCGTCACGCTGGCCGCGACCTGCCCCAAGCTGGTCGCGCCCGCCATGAACACCCACATGCTCGAAAACCCCATCACCCAAGATAACCTCAAAACGCTGGAACACTACGGCTTCACGGTCATCCCGTCCGGCTCCGGCATGCTGGCCTGCGGCGACGTCGGCTCGGGGCGCCTGCCCGATGAGGGTGTGCTGGTCGACTACGTCCTGCAGGAGCTGGCCTGCGCGAAAGACCTTAAAGGCAAAAAGGTCGTTGTCTCCGCCGGTGCCACGCAGGAGCCGATGGACCCCGTGCGCTACCTGACGAACCACTCCACCGGCAAGATGGGCTACGCCGTGGCCCGCGCCTGTATGCTGCGCGGCGCAGACGTCACGCTGCTGGCGTCCACCGGCTGCACGCTGCCGCCCGTGCCGTTTGTAAAGACCGTTCCGTTCACCACCGCCGCCGACCTGTTTGAGGCTGTCAAGGCAAACGCCATGGACGCTGACGCCCTAGTCATGGCCGCCGTGGCCGACTACCGCCCGGCCACTGTCGCCGCGGACAAGGTCAAAAAGCACGACGGCGAGATGAATATTGCCCTGGAACGCACCGACGATATTTTAGCCTGGGTTGGTGCGCATAAGCCGGAAAAGCTGTTTGTCTGCGGCTTCTCGATGGAGACCCGCGACTTGATTGAAAACAGCACGGCCAAGCTGCACAAGAAGAACATGGACATGATCGTGGCCAACAACCTGAAGGTGCCCGGCGCAGGCTTTGGCGTGGACACGAACGTTGTGACCATCATCACCGCCCAAGGCGTCACCGAGCTGCCCCTCCAGAGCAAGGATGCCGTCGCCGGTCACATTGCAGACGCGATTGCGGGAAAGTAAGAGACAGACCACAAACGGCCAAAGCCCTTTCCCGAAACCAAAAAAATCATACCCCAGCCCCCACCTGCATATTCATTTGTGAATCATGCAAAGGGGGCGTTTTTATGTGCGGAATTGCGGGGCAGGTCGGGCGCGACCCCCGGACCATCCAGCGGCGGTACGCGGCCTACTGCGCCATGCAGCAAACGCTGGCGCGGCGCGGGCCGGACCAGCGCGGTATGTACATCTGCGGCGCGGCGGCGCTTATCCACGCGCGGCTGGCGGTTGTGGATCTCGAAAACGGCCTGCAGCCCATGCAGCTGGACTGGCAGGGTGAAACCTACGTGCTGGTTTATAACGGCGAACTCTACAACACGCCCGAGCTGCGCGCCGCACTGGCCGCCCGCGGGCACAGCTTCAACGGGCACTCCGACACCGAGGTACTGCTCCACGCTTTTGCCGAGTGGGGCGCAAACTGCGTGCCCAGGTGCAACGGTATTTTTGCGTTTGCGGTCTGGAAACAGAACGCAGGTACACTGTTTTTTGCGCGGGACCGCTGCGGCGTCAAGCCGCTGTTCTACACGCAGGCGGAGGACTCGCTGATATTTGGCAGTGAGCTGAAGACCCTGCTGGCGCACCCCGCTGTGCCGCCCCGCGTCGATGCCAACGGCCTGGCCGAGGTGCTGCTGCTTGGCCCCGGGCGCACGCCGGGCTGCGGCGTATTCCAAAATGTGCGGGAACTGCTGCCCGGCCAGTACGCTGTCTATGAGACCCAAACCGCCCGCCTGACCCTGCACACCTACTGGCGTCTCGAGGACCACGACCACACCGACGACTTCGCCGCCACGGCCCGCAGGGTGCGCGACCTCGTCACCGATGCTATCGAGCGGCAGCTTGTGTCCGACGTGCCCGTGGCAACGTTTTTGTCCGGCGGGCTGGATTCCAGCCTGATCTCGGCCATTGCCGATGCGCATTTTACGGCGCAGGGCAACCAGCTGCAAACGTTCTCGGTGGGCTACCGGGACAACAAAAAGTACTTCCACGCGACAAAATTTCAGCCCGGCGCGGATGCACCCTACATCCGCAAAATGAACGACTTTCTCCATGCCAGGCACCACTGGGTCACGCTGGACACGCCGGAGCTTGTGCCCGCGCTGTACGCCGCAGTGGACGCCCGCGACCTGCCCGGCATGGCGGACGTGGATGCGTCGCTGCTCGTGTTCTGCCGGCATATCAAGCCCCACGCCACGGTGGCGCTGTCGGGGGAGTGCGCGGACGAAATTTTCGGCGGCTACCCGTGGTACCGCGACCCCACGGTGCGCGAGCGGTACGGCTTCCCATGGGCGCAGTCCACGGCCTACCGCGCGTCGTTCATCAAGCCCGGTGTGTTGGGCGGCATCGACCCGGCAGCGTTCGTGGATGAACGCTATCGCGCCACGCTGGCACAGACCTCCGTCCGCCCCGGCCTGCCCGCCGCAGAACAGCGGATGCGCCAGATGATGAACCTGAATTTCAAATGGTTCATGCAGACGCTGCTGGACCGCAAGGACCGCATGAGCATGTACAGCGGCCTCGAGGTCCGCGTGCCGTTCTGCGATTACCGCATTGCGGAGTATCTCTACTCGGTCCCATGGGAGTTCAAGGACTATCACGGGCAGGAAAAGGGCCTCCTGCGCGAGGCTATGCGTGGCGTGCTGCCCGACGAGGTTCTGTGGCGGCGCAAAAGCCCGTACCCCAAAACGTGGAACCCCAGCTACCTGGCTGCCGTCTCGGCGGAGCTGCGCACCGTCCTGAACGACCCCGCCGCGCCGATTCTGCGCATCATTCGGGCGGACGCACTGGAAACGCTGCTGGCCTCCGGCGCGGATAACCCCATCCCGTGGTACGGTCAGCTGATGACCACGCCCCAGACTATCGCGTGGTTTTTGCAGCTGAACTATTGGCTGGCAAAGTATAAGGTGGAGCTGGTGTGAACTTGCGGCGGGGTGGGGGCCCCCCGCCCTACGTGTATCATTTATGCGGGGACGTAGGGCGGCATGCCCTCATGCCGCCGTGCCCGTTCCCGACACCGCAAGCCTCCCGCCACCCCGTAGTGGAGGATTCCCTATCCGTCCGCGAACCTAACGCAGCCGCACACGGCCCGGGCACATATACAAGGCGCCCATGCGTCACGCTGTACGCCACACAAACGCAAAAATAATTTATTTTCCCTTCCCATCTGTTCAAACCAGCCAAAACGTGCTATAATAACCCAATAGGACTATAAATAGAGAAGGGAGTCTCCTCATGCAGCAGGAAACTGTCATCGTTCTGGATTTCGGCGGCCAGTATAATCAGCTGATCGCCCGCCGCGTCCGCGAATGCAACGTATATTGCGAGATTTATTCGTACCGTACCGACCTTGCCAAAATCAAGGCCAAAAACCCCAAGGGCATCATCTTCACCGGCGGCCCCAACAGCGCCTACCTGCCGGATTCGCCCACGATCGACCCCGAAATTTATAGCTGGGGCGTGCCCATCCTCGGCATCTGCTACGGCAGCCAGCTGATGATGCACATGCTGGGCGGCAAGGTCTGCAAGGCACCCGAGCGCGAGTACGGCAAGACGCTGGTCGACTTGGACACCGCCAGCCCGCTGTTTGACACGCTGCCCGCGCAGAATGTCTGCTGGATGAGCCATAACGACTACATCGAGCAGGCCGCCCCCGGCTTTGAGATCGTGGCCCACACGCCCAACTGTCCGGTGGCTGCCGCGCAGGATAAGGCACGCGGCCTCTACGCTGTGCAGTTCCACCCCGAGGTCCTGCACACCGAGAACGGCACGAAAATTCTGCATAACTTCGTCTATAATGTCTGCCGCTGCGCCGGTGACTGGAAGATGGACTCCTTCGTGGAAAACTCCGTCAAGGCCCTGCGCGAAAAGATCGGCGACGGCAAGGTACTCTGCGCACTGTCCGGCGGCGTGGATTCCAGCGTCTGCGCGGCCATGCTGGCCAAGGCCATCGGCAAGCAGCTGACTTGCGTGTTCGTGGACCACGGTCTGCTGCGCAAGAATGAGCGCGAGCAGGTTTGCGAGGTCTTTGGCGAGGGCGGCCAGTTCGACATCAACTTTGTCTGCGTCGACGCCCGTGACCGCTTCTACAAGAAGCTGGCCGGTCAGGACGCCCCCGAGCGCAAGCGCAAGATCATCGGCGAGGAGTTCATCCGCGTCTTTGAGGACGAGGCCAAAAAGATCGGTGCTGTGGACTTTTTGGCACAGGGCACGATTTACCCCGACGTGGTCGAGTCCGGCCTCGGCGGCGAATCTGCCACGATCAAGAGCCACCACAACGTCGGCGGTCTGCCCGACTACGTTGACTTTAAGGAAATCGTCGAGCCGCTGCGCGACCTGTTCAAGGACGAGGTCCGTCAGGCTGGCCGTGAGCTGGGCCTGCCGGAGTACCTTGTCGCCCGCCAGCCGTTCCCCGGCCCGGGCCTGGCCATCCGCATCATCGGCGATGTGACCCCCGAGAAGGTCGCCATCGTGCAGGATGCCGACGCCATCTGGCGTGAGGAGATCGACAAGCTGCCCATGGCCCAGCGCCCGAGCCAGTACTTTGCCGCGCTGACCAACATGCGCAGTGTCGGCGTCATGGGCGACGAGCGCACCTACGACTACGCCATCGCTCTGCGCGCCGTCACCACGACGGATTTCATGACCGCCGAGGTCACGATCCTGCCGACGGAGACCATCACCACCGCCGCCAACCGCATCGTGAACGAGGTCAAGAACATCAACCGTGTCATGTTCGACTACACCACAAAACCGCCGGCAACGATTGAGTTTGAATAGTTGGAGCAGAGCTTCAAAGCCTTTATTTTCAAGGGTTTTGAGGCTCTTTCCTTTTAGAATTGCATTTTGATTGCATTTTTTTATTCAACTGCTCTGTGATAGATTGCTGTATGCTGATTGCTGGTGTAATCGGCAACACTGGTTGTTGCCGGAGTATAAGTGAGAACGCCAGTTAATTTTTTGGCAACTTCCACGTTGGTGTTGGGATATAAATGTCCATAGGTTCCTAACGTGGTCTGTATCTTTTCATGCCCCAGACGTTCTTTAATCAATAAAGGATTTTCTCCCATACTGATGAGCAGGGAAGCATGGGAATGTCTGAGTGCATGAATTTTGATACGGTGTACGCCTGCCAATCCAGCAAGTTTTTCTAATGCCCGTGGGAGGGTGTGCTTACTGGTGGGAATCCCATTATAGCTTAGTACAAGGTCACAGTCCTTTAAAACCTTTTGCTGTACTTCCTGCCATGCTTTTAATTCTTTAATGGTATCTGTGTCAATATAGATAGTGCGAATACTGGCTTGTGTCTTTGGTTCCACAAATTTGTATTCGTCTATTGTTTTATAGTACAGCGTTTTCGTTATACTTAAAAGTCCGGTTTCAAAGTTGATATCCGACCATTGCAGGGCTGCGGCTTCTCCGATTCTCATTCCAGTCATAAACAGGAGCCAGTATGAAATGAAAAGGTAATGTTCGTAATAATCGCCCTTGTAGAGTAGGGAAATTACCTTTTGAAATTCATCCAGTGTCCAAAAATCCACTTTTGTTTTCTTGCTCTTGATGTTTCCTATCATTCGTGACGGATTTTTCTTTGCAAGACCGAGAACAACTGCTCTGTCAAAGGCAATGGAGAGCATACCCTGTACAATACGGATATAGTTTGGACTAAATTCTTTTGCGAGTTCAAGCTGCCAGTTTTGGACGTTAATGGGTTCTATCTCATCCACCGTCATTTTGTAAAAGTATGAAAAATGTTTCTGAATGGTAGAACGGCGGTTCAGATAGGTACTTTCCTTTACCTGTGTTTTATACCAAGGTAGGTAAGTCTCTTCAATGAACTGCTGAAAGGATAGCTGCTGTTTCTTTTCTGTCAATTCCTCTGTGGATGTAAGCATAAGCTTTGAATATGCTTCTCTGGCTTCCTTTTTTGTCTTGAATCCGCTTTTGTATTTCTGAATCTGTTTTCCGGTAATCGGGTGGAAACCTAAGTTTGCTCTAAAATAATAAGTTCCGTTTTCTGCTTTCTTAATAGGGTCTTTTGCCATGATTTCACTCCTTACATAAATGTGCAAGAAGTACAATCAGTTTGATTTATCAGTAAAAGTAATCCCTAACAATTCTTCCACAGCTTCTCTGGGAACCCTGTCCAGTTTGCGTGACTGATAGTAGGTATGCCCTTTTGAAATCATAAGTTTTTTTGCTTCTCTTATGATGTCTGCTGCGAATGAAGTCCCATAACCCAGTTCTATTAAGTCTTTTTTTGTTACTGTAATCATATTCCTCCTTTCCATAGACCAGATATGGAACCCTCAATATCTGTCTATATTATATCAGATTTTGTGGCAAAAGTAATATTAAGATTGTATTTCCTGCGAATAGTTATTTGATTTTGAATGAAAAATTCTAATTCAAAATAGTATATAAGCAAGCCGAACAGCTTTCGCTAAAGCTCATGGGAATCTCACCCCTGCATGGTTCTCATCCAGCCGTACCCTTTGCCAGCGGTGCTACATCATCACACGGACTAAGGCTGTACGGAAGTATCATTATCACAATAGAAAGGTCATGGCGGCAGCTCTGCGGTAAGCTGCTTATGGAACGCTGGCAGGAATCGCTATCCGGTTTCATCCCTCCTTTGGTGGGTCACGGCGTGCCAGCCCAACGGCTCTCTTTCTATCGAAACGTATTCGGCTGCTTTATGCTGCGTTGATTAGACGCTTTCTTTTTCAAGGAACAATCCGGCTTTGTCAGCCTGTTAAAATGCACTGGTGATAATGCACTTTAATAGACTGGCAAGCTCTGTCTGGGAAGCATGGGTTTGTCCACGCTTCCACAGGCGAGCGTTATTTCTAGTTTGGTTCCCTGATTTCAAAAGATAAAATCTTTGCAATCAGACGTGTTTCCATCCGGCGGCGTAGGGTTTCATCTACAACCATGAGAGTATTGCCATATTCGTCTTTCATGGGACGCATGGAACGGCTGGCAATAAAACCGCTGTAATGGCGTACAATCTGGTTGACTGCTTCAATATCACCGTCCGCAGCCCTTACAATTACAGGAAACGGAATCATAGGGTGCTTTGCTGTCATGCTTCTTCCTCCATAAATTTTTTGATAAATTCCAGTCCGGCGTGTCTTCTTCTCTGGATGGTAGAACGGTTGACTTCCAGAATTTTTGAAATTTCCGTATCGTCAAATCCGAGGAAATAATATCTCAGGATAACGTCACGTTTCTTTCCATCCAGATTTTCTAATGCTTCTGCTAATAGGCTGTTTTCAATGCGGACAGTAAATCCATCCATTTCAAAAGTATGGAAATGGGAGGGATAGGTGTCTTCGGAAGAAAACAGATTGACGGTGTAATCGTCCATATCACAGAACAGGGTTTCCCGTTTACACTGTCTGGACAACGCTTTGAGATAGTCTTTGCGTTCATCCTCCATAGCGACTTTACAGATATAATCAAACTGGTTCTCTATGGTTGTCTGAAATTCAGATGGCTTCATCATTGCTCACCCCCTTTCCAGCCTTGAAAGGGAGCGAGTTGATAGGAATTTCTGCTTCTTTCCCCCTTTTCGCTCTTAGTCCCGACAGGACAGGGGGTGCAGTTGCGTTTTGAGAAGAAAAATTTAAAAACTTTTTCTTCCAACTAAAAAAGCACGCAAACAGACGATATTTCTGCTTGTGTGCTTCGATAGTTCTTACTATGTATTGTGAAAAACCATATTGCAGGTCAGACTTTTCTAGCGTAGGTGGATGGCTTTTTTTAACGGTTTACCGAATGTAGATATATTTAAGAAAATATTTTGCATAGCGGCTTCCTCCTGTAAGCCGCCGGAGCCTAAAAAAAGCTGACTTTAATACAACCTCCATGTGTTCTGGAAAAAAGAAAGACGGCGGCTTTTATTAAACCGTCGTCTGGAAAGGCTTATGTGATTTTGACGCAAGAAAAGTGTACTGCCAAATAACGGTTTTTTTTATTTCCGTTTCAGCAGCATAGTTTTATCTTTGGTACACATAATAGGAACTGTACAACTGTACAATACGTTTTTCTATACCTGTCACTATTATAACAGGAACAGTAAAATGTACAGAGGTGGTGTATTATGCGTAAAAAAGAAGATAAATATGATTTCAGGGCTTTGGGGCTTGCCATAAAAGAAGCCCGTAAAAAACAGGGTTTGACCCGTGAACAGGTGGGAGCAATGATTGAGATTGACCCACGTTATTTAACCAATATTGAGAACAAAGGGCAGCATCCCAGCTTACAGGTGCTTTACGACCTTGTATCTCTGCTGAATGTATCAGTGGATGAGTTTTTCTTGCCTGCCAGCAGTCAGGTGAAAAGTACCAAACGCAGGCAGTTAGAAAACAAAATAGACAATTTCACAGACGCTGACCTTGTTATTATGGAAAGCGTCGCAGATGGTATTGTCAAATCTAAGGAAGTGGGGGAAATGTAAATCCTCCACTTTTGTTTATAATTGCAGTGATATTAGAATTGATACTCTGCAATATTTTTGAAATCATTGTTCAACACATAATATACCTTATTTTTAGCAACGGAATATACAAAAGAAACTCTGGTTGCCCAAAGTCCTTCCTGACGTACTGACCTAAGTACATCAAAGGCGTTGGAAATAGAGAAGTTTTCTCCATATCCTTGCAGTAAATCCTTTGCCTTTTCATATCTGTTATCCCCAGATAAAACATATGGATTAGTCAATTCTGGTTTTAGAATGGAGTAATTTGTTATTAAGGAATATTTTTCTTTTTCCAAACGATACCCAATCCCCGGTTCAATAATGAGAACACGCCCAGTTCTATCCGAAAACATAGCCTGCATAGTAGTGTCAGGAGCATAAGTAATTTTCTTTTTTTTCACTATTTCCAATGAATCGTCAAAAGAGAGATTGCCTTTTATAAAGTTTTCTGTCAAATCAGCTATTGTATAGCATGATTCATTACCGCAAAATTGTGCATTGTCATTTCCATGTACATACAACAATGTGCCAACATTCCCATTTCTATTGATTCCATGAAAAGAGTGGTACTTATTATCGGACATTTTTATCCCTATAAAAAAACGGTCCTTTTCGGCAATTACAGTATGTTCCCATTCAGAAAGGTCAATATCAAAATTGAACCCAACAATGGTTTCTTTTCCATTATACACAAATCTTGTACACATATTTGTATTTCCTTTCGTAAACTAATTTGAATAGCATAAAAACTAATTACATTAGTAATTTTAAATATTATAAGACTGTTTGTCAATACAAGAGTTCATTTTTTCTAACCAAATTATTGACTTCATTAATTTGATTACTTAAAATGAAGTAAATGATGTGTAGAAAGAGGAAAATGAATATGCGAGTTACAAAAGCCGAAGTTATAAAAACTGCTTCTGATATGGCTGATAGAAATGGACTTCATAATGTTTCTTTGAAAGCTATTGCTGAAAATTTAGGGATTCGTACCCCCTCCTTATATAATCATATAGGAAGTTTGGATGAACTTCTTAGGGAGATAGCACATAGTGGTATGCGTACTATGAATGAAAAAATGATTCGTGCAGTAATCGGTAAGACAGGGGATTCAGCATTAAAATTAGTGGCAGTTGAATATCTTAATTATATGATTGAACATCCCGGTGTTTATGAAATAATTCAATGGGCTAGTTGGAATGGAACAGAGGAAACAGCAATCATTTTTAATGATTATCTATCTTTACTTAAAACACTTATTTGCTCATGTGGCTTTAATCCAGATAAGACCACTGAAATTTTGAACATGGTAACAGGTATGCTTCATGGTTATACAACTTTACAATTAAGATATGCTTTTTCTAATCCTGATAAAGTAAGAAAAGAATTATCCGAAGCAATTGACACACTACTATTGGGAGCTAATCAAAAATATAAAGACTAATGATAAATTTTAAAAAGAAATACTTTATAAGAGAAACGTGCAAATCTCAAATGAGAAATGCACGTTTTTCTATAACTATTTCACAATCTTCCAGTTTTCCCCGTTCTTTTCCAGCACAAGGTCAAACTGCGATACCTGTGTTGTCATGGTCTGGTTATCCAGATATTTCACTGCAAGGGAAGCTGTCACCTGATTTCCGTTTCGATTGTAAACTGGATTCACCAGTTCCGAGAAAATGTATTCTTTCCCCACAGGTTTCAGCACGCCCTCATTCACATAATAGGTCAGCTCCTTTGCGGTTGCCGTAGGGTACAGCTTGAAAAAGGTAGTGAGAAATTCGTTGATTTCCTCTGTGGTGATGGAATCCACCGTACCGTCACTTTGTACCGCTTTGGGAGTGTAACCGGATTTTACGGGAACACTGGTAATGGTTGGATTCTGGATAATCGTCAGGTTTCCAGAGCCGTCCACATAGACGGTCACCTGATAAGCGGAACGGACAGTTTTAACGGATTCTCCCTCTGTGATATGCTGTTCCACCGTATAGGTCACTTGATAATGCTGCTCCTTTTCTTCTGTGATTTCCCATATCTGAAAATCAGTCAGGGCAGACGATACGGGGATGTCCTTTCGGACAGTATCTACATTCAGGGCTTGCAGTTCTCCGGTGAGATACCCTTTTAAAGCATTTGTCCGGTTATCAATGGAAGCGGCAGACTGTTCCCATGAATAGTAGACTTCTGCGAAATTCTCCACAAAGTTTTCTATCTTGTGGGTGTCGAGGATGGTTTCTTCAATTACTTTGGTTTCATGGACAGTATGAATGTCTATCGCCGTGAAATTCTTATAGACGGCAAACAGGAAGCTCACTGCCAGCAGCACCCACAGGGCAATCACAGTTTTTTTGTGGGTATTGACTTTGTAAACTTTCAGTTTCTTTTCTTTCTGCTTTTTCTGGTTATCCTCTTTTCTAATCTGAATCATATCGGTTCATCCTTTCTTATTGTTTGATTCGTCGGGCTCCGGCAAGGTGCTGTTGCCAGTAAGAGCCTGTCAGGTCTGCATAACCAATGGGATTTCCGGCATGGTACATCCGGTTATTTCCCACATACAGTCCCACATGGGTGATGTAGGTTCCGGCGTTGTAGGTGGAGTGGAAAAAGACCAAATCCCCTGCTTTTGCTTCGGACAGGGGGATGTGCTGCGTTACATTGTACTGTTCCTGTGCTGTCCGTGGCAGGGCGATTCCTGCCTTGCCATAGCACCACTGCACCAGTCCCGAACAGTCAAAGGAAGTGGAGGGAGAATCACCCCCGTACACATACGTCCATCCCTCATACTTTAAGGCTTCCTCCATGATAGCCTGCACCGTTTCATCATCAAACTGTGCCACGGTCAGGTATTGCGATACCAAGAGGACATAGAACATATTTCCGTAGGAATACCGCCAGCCTCCGTTTTTCTCTACCGCAACAGGGTTGGTGTAGGTGACTTTCTTTCCGCCGGATTTGTCCCTTGCGAAGCTCTCTGCCAGTTCAAAGGTGTATTTTTTTCCGTGTCCTGCCACATAGTCTAGGAAACCGCCGCCGTAATTATAGGATTGAATCACGCTGTTTAAGTCACAGCCCTTTGTTTCTGCCGCTGCGAGCAGTTCCGAGAAATATTTGCAGCCCTGTTTGATGGATTCCTCTGTACTAAGGGAGTTCGGGGGAAGCCCCAGAGATTCCGAGGACTGCATAACGTCTTCCAGCGTGCCGCCGGATTCCACCTGAATGATGGCGAGCAGCACATTTAAGTATTCCTCTATGCCATATTCCTTTGCATACTTTTCCAGCATAGGTTTATGGGCGAGGACTTCCTGTGATACGCTCACGCCCCCATAGATAAGGTTTCCGCCGCTTCCGCCGTCTTCCTCATCCGAGAAGACAATCACCACCAAAAGGAGCAGGGAGAACATCATCACGAACACGCCGGAACAGGCAAAGAAAAGGTGTCTTAACTTCATGGTTTCTCCCCTTTCTTTTGTTTGGCAGCCGCTTTTACCGTTTTTGTCCACTCCTTTCTGGCGGTGGTACGCCGGATGGTAAAGTTCGATTCTTTTACCACAGGGGCAGCCCGTTTTACTTCCGGTATCACAGGAGCCGTATCGTTTTGGACAGGTCTTGCCGGACGGGGAGCAGCAAGGGTGATGGTTGGAGTTGTCTTTTGTCTTTCCTCTGGTTTGTCTGGGGAAATCGGAGGGAGTATCTGGCGTTCTGTCCTTACAGGCGGTGTTTGTTCATGGTGGATGGAAGCTGCTTTTACCACCGGAACCGAAGCCCGTTCCGCCACAGTTCCCCCATAAGAAACCTGTCCCCGTTCCCTGATGGATGGGGAAGCTGGCTGTATGGCTGGTTTTCCTGCATGAGTGGTATCTGCATGATGTCGAAAATCCTCTGGCTGTTTTGCAGTAACAGGGCGTTCATGGACAGGAGCTGCCCCTTTGGGTGCTTCGGAAGCTCTTTGTTGCGGTTGTTTTGCCTGTTCCAGTTCCGCCCTGCGTTCTGCAATGGTCTGTCTGCGGCTTTCTGCCTGTGCGTTTCGCTGTTCGGCTCTGGCAGTTCGGGTCTGGGTCACGTTGGAAGTAAAATCCCGTACTCCCTCTGATACCTGTGTTTTCCCGTGGTAAAGGGCGTACTTTGCATTGACGGGCAAATCCTTTGCCTGTTCCCGAAGCTGTCCGGCAGTATCGGCTATCTTATCTTTGGTATCTGCCGCCGCACCTACCGCAGAACCAGCCCGTTTCCATACGGATTCCTTTTCCAGTGCTGCCTGTCCGTCTGGTCTGCTGTGGTCTGTCTGTGTCCGTTTGGAAGAGCCGGAGTGGGAAGCATTTCTCTGGTCTGAGCCAGCCTGTTTTCCTGCGTGGTATGCAGCCGTTCTAGCCCCAAGAGCCGCCACGGAACGTCCTAACTTATGCTGTAAACGGTGCATATGGGCGTACATGAGCATACGGGGTCTTCGCATGATACGGCTTCCCATACTTTGAGAATCGCCGCTCTGTAAGGAGAACATCCCCATTAAATCTCCCAGCTTGAAATAGATTCCGGCAAAAGTCACTATCTGCAAGAACGCCGTCAGGAAGAACGGATATTCCCCAGACAGGTTGTAGAGCATGGTGGAAATGCTGAACGCTACCGTGATAATCAGAGTGATTCCGGCTCTGGTAAGGATGGTGTTGAACAGTTTCGTAATGGCACGCTTTGACATTCCCTCAAAAGAGGGAACCATGCTAAGGAGGAAGCTCACAGGCAGGAACATGGCATAGATGATAAAAAGCACCTGTGAAAAAATCATTATCCCCGTGAGCAGGAATACAAAAACGGAGATACCGATATTGAACATAAACAGGAAGAAGACGGTTCCCAAGCGGTTGATGGTCTTTGTGATGGTAAGGTTGGTATTTTCCCTGTCTTCGATTTCCACCACCACGATTTCTTCCCTGTCCTGCCCGTTGTTTTCGTTTGGGCTGGTTGAGAGCAGGCGTTCCACACGGTCAGCCCCAATACTTTCCATATCCGAGTTGCCGTATTGCAGCAGGAGCCACGGCTGCTTGACCTGAATGGAAAACAGGCTGTCCCGTATCAAATCCACGCTGTCTTTTCCTTGACTTTCCGAGTTCGGCAGCACAATCTTTGTACCAAGGGTCAGGCTGGCATTGCTGATGTCTGCGGAAAATTCATTGATTTTCCCGATATAATCAGGGGCATAGGCGATAAAGGCAGCGGACAGCACGAACACCACCACGAAATTGACAACGGCATGGATGGCTTTTGTGGTTTCCCGTTTGATAAGCCCTGTGTAGGCAACGTAAAGCCCCACCACCAGAATGAGAATCAGCAGGAACCCGATATAAAATCCCTCCGAGGACAAGCCGCCTGTGGTAACGCCTGCAAGGGTCTGCATATTTTTCCCAATGGAATCCGCCGTAGAGGAAATGAAGTCCAGCGAGTAGGCTTCCTGAATCAGATACCCCGTGGCGTTGGAAAGGTACAGGCTGATTGTCCAGATAAAATTTGTGATGGCATACAGCCCGTACATCACCTGTTTTCCGATACCGTCCAGCCAGTTCCACGGGAGCCAGTCCCATCCGCTGTCCACATAAAAATCAAGCTGGTAGTTGTCCAGAGGATATTTGCTGTATTCGTTGGCAGCGTCCACCGTATCATCCACCAGTCCGGCAGCATGGGCGGCTGTGCCGAAGACTGCAAGCAGCAGGAGGATGAGCAGGAGTGCCAGAAGTACCCTGCCAATCACTTTTCCTGCTATTTTCCAAGATAACCCCTTTTTGGCTGAATAGGGAACAGGGAGTTGCTGCCCGTTGGAAGTTCTATGTATCACCATCATTCCACCTCTTTTCTTACGGGCGGTCTGGTATCAAAGGCATGGAACAGGTCTTCAAAGATAGGATGGAACTGTATGACTCCCACACGCCCGTATAAATCACTGATAAGGCACTGTCCGTTTTCCAAGTCACGGAGCCGCTTCTGGTTGTTTTCATCTTCGGAATCCACCCCGAAAAAGGCAAGGGTCTTCTTGATTTCGTTGATGTCTGTGGAACGGAACGCAAATTTCAAGCCCAGATTGTTTTTCAGCTTTTCATCCAGCAAATCGTCCGTGTTCTGGGTGACAAAGTAAACGCCTGCGTTCATGGCACGTCCGGCACGAACCAGCTTCATGGAGAGTGTCTTGCCCTGTGCCACCTGTAAGAAGCTCCATGCTTCATCCAAATCCACAATCTTAAACACGCTGCGGTCGGTATGGATGAAGTCGAGGGCAAAGGTGCTGATTACAATGAGCATTGCCACGGAAAGTAGCTCCATTGTGGTGTATTCTTCAAACGAGGTTTCCTTATCCGGCAGCACCAAATCCGCCACTTGAATGATGTTGAGTTGCTTTTCAAGGCTGATGGACTGTGTGACATCCCCATCCGAAAAGAGCAGGTGTGCAAAGTCATAGTCCGTAAAGGATTCGATATGGTCGGCTATGCTGGTGCTGATGGTGGTTCCCTCCGCCCGAAGTTCTTCAATCACCTTGAAAAGCCCCCGTTCCTCACTGTTTGTTACCGCACGGATGGCTTTCCGAAGAACAGGGAACTTCTCTCCGTCACGGCTGGAAATGCCTGTTAAAAAAGTCAGGATGTCGATTGCCAGTGATTCGGAATCCTTTGGGTTCTCCATAATCACATACGGGTCAAGTAAGCCCCTGTTCTGTTCCTCCGAAGTCAGGTTTACGATATTGATTTCATGGGCGATTTCCGGCAGGGTTTCTTTCCACCGTCCCCGTTCTGCTTTCGGGTCAACAATGAGAGCCTGTGCCCCAAATAATACGGAATAATAGACAATCATGTTGTTGCTGAATGATTTTCCACCGCCGAGGGAGCCGACAAAAGCGGCAGCAAGGGCGTTAGTGACGGAGCCTTTTACTCCTTGACTGGCAAGGGCAGGCTTTAAGTACACGTTTCTTCCCGTATCAAGGCTGTACCCGATATAAATGCCCTCCGGTTCCCCCAACATCTGGGTTGCCCCGAAGCCAAGACCAGCGAGGAAGTCGCTGGTGACATACTGGATGTAATCGTTCAGATACCGCTTGCTGGCAGGGAGAAATTCCCCATGCAGCCCCAGCATATCTCCAAAGGGGCGAACCAGCTTCACGTTCAAATCGTCATAAAAATCTTTCACCTCATTGCAGCGGCGTTTCAGTTCTTCCAAGTCGGGAGCCGTCACACGCACCACATAGGACAGCTTATACATGGATTCCTTGCTCTGGTCTAAGGTGGATTCCAGCTCATTTACGCTGTCTAAAGCGTCCACCACGTTTGTACTGGTTTCACTGTCATTCTGCCATGCGTGGTTGTCCAAATCTTTCAGCTCTTTTTTCTTGTTCCGCACCGTGGAGAGGGCTTTCCGGTTTGTCACAATCTCCACATTCATAGAGGTATCAATGGGAAAAGTGAATTGCTGCTGCTGATAGTAAAAGATTTCCGAGGATGGGAAGTCCAGTTCCCCTACAATGCTGTTGATAGTAAAGTAGGCGGCATAAACTGTCCCGTCTTCCTGTTCGATTTTCAGATACCGCTGGTTTTCCTCTATCAGACAACGGGTGGGTTTGATGAGGTCATAGTATTTCACCAGCGTTTCCTCCTGAAACCGTTTCTTCGGAAGATAATACTCATAATCTTCGTAGGCGGTTCCGGTCTGCCCGTATAAATGCTCAATCAGATAGCCAAAATCGTCCTTGTTAAGCCGCCGGACTTTGAAGCGGCGTGAGATTTTACTTTCCAGCAGCTTTTCCATCTTCTGAAACCGCCAGATTTCTTCATTGCTCATGGAAACAAAATCTCCCATGAGTTTGTGGTTGACTTCATGGAGGAAGTCGGAAACAGCGGTCTTTGCTTCCCTACGGAATTGCTTCATGGTGACTTCCTGCTCATTGACAAGCAGCTTGAAGCCGATAAAAAAGCGGTAGTCCACCTGATTTTCCCCTATCATGGAAATCAGGGCTTCGGTCTGTGCGTCAATCTTTGCACAGGCAACGTCCTTTAACTTGCCCGTCACTTCCTGTTTGGAGCGTTCCTGTGCTGCCCGTATGCTGGATTCGGTGCTGATTTGCAGGGCGTGAATCTTCCCGTCCCTGTTCTGGGCGATAAGCTGCCGGAACGAATCGTGTACCTGATATTTCTGTTCAGGGCTTAAAAAGGAATAGTTGTAGGGAAGCAGCTCATAGTAAGCGAAGCACTCCCCGTCATGGTTGAACACAAGGTTATTTTCGATATATTTAATCGGATATGCCATAAATATCACTCCTTACTGCCGTGATGGGCTGTGCTGGATATTCCTTTTCCAGCTTCACGGGCTTTCCTGCATAGGTCAGTTTCGGGCGTACCAGATATGCCAGTACGGATTTCAGGAAGCCGTAAGGCTTCTTCCCGTCAAAGGTCTTCTGGCACATGAACCAAGTGAGGGCAAAAGGTACGCCGAAATATTTTAAAAATGCCCCGTCAATGAATGAAAGGGGAGGGAGGTTCCCCAAGAGCATAACTGCAAACACCGATACCACGAACCACGCCATCTGTGTGAACGTGATGGGGAATGGCAGCTTAAAATCATTGATGGAATAGAGTACCTTTTCCACCGACCAGATACTGGTATAGCTTCGTATTTTCTTCATGTTGTCCGTCCTTTCTAAAAGATGGGGACAGCAAAAGAGCCGCCCCTGAATAAAAAATCCGCCTGTATTTCCTGAAAGAGATACAGACGGGTCTACCGTAAGATTTCATATACGCCGTGGTTCGTGACAACAAAGGTTCCCTCCAATTCCATGTCACGCCCATAGGCTGCATAGTCGATATAGTTTTGTAAGTGTGCCGGAAGTTCTCCAAGCTGTCCGCTTTCTTCCAGATAGTAGCGAGCCACATCCGCCATATCGTCACAGCCGGAATGGCAGATAATATCGTCTTCATGCTCACAGAGTTCTTCGATACTGCCAAAGTAGGATTGCAGCTCTGATAGTTCCTCCTGAATGTACTCCGGTAAGTCCTCCACCATTTCACACAGGCGGTTGACTTCCTCAATGGGGGTATATTCGTCAATCTCAAAGGGTAGTTCATAGTCATGGATGGCGTATTCCTCATATTCATCATTCAAACTGATACGTTCCTTGACTTCCTCAAAATCCACAGGCGGCGTGAACCATGCCCCTACCAGTTCGCCCTCATTGTATTTTCCTAAGTTGGCAATGTAAATCCGCATTTCTTCCAAGTTCCTCCACCTCCTTTTAGCGGTAATAAAAGATACCATTGTCCGTAAACAGATAGTTTTCGCTGGTTTCCAGCTCCCGACCAATGGAAGCGTAGTCGATATGGTTCAACAGGTCTGGATGTACTTCTCCAAATATCTGTACCTCCTGCACCAGATAACGGGCGAGGGATTCCCCGTCCTGAACCGGATAGCAGCGTATCTGGTCTTTGTGGTCGATAAATTCCGTAAAGCTGGAAAACCACCGCTTTTGTACCACATCCATTTCATAATAGAGGGGCGTTCCCTGCATTTCCTGTACCATCCGGCAAAGGGCGTTGATTTCCCAGAGCCTTGTGTTGCCCTCCAACGGAAACGGCAGCTCATAGTCTTCAATTTCGATTTCTTCCTCACTCTGAACGCCAAGACGTTCCTTGACTTCCTCAAAATCCACGGGACAGGAAAACCATGCCCCAGGGTACTCCTCAAAATCCTCATGGTAAAACCGTGTGGTGTTCAGGATGTAGATTCTCATTTTCTCAATTAGTATCACGTCCTTTCTTAGAACAAAAATGGCAACTAACTTTGTTTGTCAGTTGCCATTTTTCTAATAAAATATTCGCTTTAATTCTTCATCACTATTGATTTTTTTAATTACCCAAGGTTGTAAAAAATAATTGATTTGTGGGTCTAACATACTTACTAAATGAGTTTGTCCGGCAGGGGTTAATATTTGTAAATGTTGAAGTTCTATTACTAATCCATTGTTCATGGGTAATGGCAGGGTGTGAGTTGGTTCACGTAAAAACTCCCGAATGATTGTCACCTGTTCTGGTGTCATATTTTTCAAATATTTAATCTGAGCAGTTCCTAATCTCTTTGAAGCATACTTGTCATAAAAGAAATGAAAAATTTTAGATAGTAATAAAACTATTAGTAAGGCTGTGGAAATCACAAAAACAATGCCTATTGTAAAACCATATTTTTCTCGAAAATTTATAATATAAAACTTTTGGGCTAACTTTTGAGGCAATAATAATAATGTACCACTGGCAATAGATAAAGCTCCTAAAATGTTCGGTGGTAATTTCAAAAAATCAATAAAATCCTTCATACATTTCCTCCGCTTTCAATTACTATATAAAGAAATTATACCACCATTCTTAGTTTATCTCAATTATCATACACTATCATATTACATCTTCTTTCTTTTGGGGAGTTACGCTCCCCAAGCCCCTAGTGGACTTCCGCCATGAAGCAATCAGAGCTTGCTCCATAACGGAAGTGTAAAATGGGTTTTTCTATGCACCGATAATCTTATTGAACAGTTCCAGTAAGATGTCCTTTACACCGTCCGCATTGAAGACCAGCCCAACCGCTACAAGGGAAACTACCAGAAAACCGATAAGTTTGGAAAATTCCCTCTTAAATCCGAGGTACAGTCCAATTACCACGATTGCCAGCAGCACAAGGGACTGGGCGTTGGATAAAAACCAGTTGTAAAGATTCTGTCCGAAATTCATAAAAGCTCCTTTCTTTCCTGTAAGAGTTCTTAGGTTCCAAAATTGCCGCCGTTAAAGCACCACCTCTTTTGCAGCGGCGGCTTGCTGCTTCAGGATTTTTTCGTGCTTCTCCGTCAGCTTTGCATGGGTGATGATGTCATGGACAATCTGGGTGTGGTTCATCTTATCCAGACGGAGAGCCAGCTTTAATGTGGGTGCTACCTGATGGGAGAGCCAGTGCAGGGTGCGTTCAAAGGAATAGGGTTCCGGTTTGGTTGTCAGTTTCAGGCTTCCCCTGTGTTCCCCAATGAACCACGCCCATTCCTCACTGATACGCCAGTCAGAACGGGGTTTCGTATCGTCCTTGTCCACGAACCGGACATAGCGGTTGATGATTTGAAAGGCTGTCCGTTCTGGATTGTCATGTTCTAACAGGTCACGGATGGCGTAAAAGGCACGCTCATTTTTCAGCCGGATTTCAAAGCGGTTCTTTACCTCTGCGTCCGCAATGGGAATATCATGCTTTTTGTACTGCTCATAGTCCTTTTCGTAAATGCAGAAGTACACCTCACTTTGGAGGGAGCCGATATACAGGGTGTTCCCCATACATTCTTTTTCCTCACGCCGTACCAGTTCGCCGCTGCGGTAGCTTTTGAAGCTGCGGAAGACCGAGATACATTCCTCATTCCGGCACTTCTCTGTCAGATGGGGAATGTTCAGGATTCCCGTTTTGTCATTGATGGCGAGGTCAAGCCGCTTCATCACGCCGTCCTCCATGAGAACATCCATGAAAAACTCATACCAGCTCCGTTCCTGTGCCAGCAGATAGCTTTCAAACTGGCGGCAGCCACGCCCTTTCAGTTCCAGCAGCACCCCTTTTTCCAGTTCCGGTGATACCAGAACGAAAATATCCCCCAGATAGTAATGCTCTGTGTAAGAGTAGAAACCGTAGTCTTCATGGATAAAGTAGGGGAGCTTTAGCCGCAGCACGTCTTCCACGATATGCTTCACATCCGTAGTGGGAAAGCGAATCCGCACATAGTCAAAGAGCATTTCAAGGGGAGCGTCTGGGTTGAATCGTTCCAGAGCTTCCGTGATGGCTTCCTGTAATACTTCGGACGGGTGAGCCTTGCCTGTTTCAATGTCGCTCAGGTACGGACGGGTGATTCCGGCAGCTAGGGCAAGTTTCTGTTGTGAGATACCGTAACTTTCCCGTTTTTCTTTGATGTCCCGTACCCATGTTTCTTCATTCAGTGAAAATCCCTCCTGTCTAAAAAAGCGTATGTCAACTTTCAGAGCCTTGTTGACACACGCCGGATATGGGAAAATCCCTTGTGTACCATGGGATTCTGCCCTGTTGTTTGGTTGTTGCCTGTCGATTTGTACCCCTCTGTTAGATACGAGGGGTTTATGCTGGCGTGCCTTGCGGCACACCAGCCACAGCAGGTCAGTCCGCTTCTGCGGCTTTCGCTTCGCACGCCGCCTGCACTCCCTGCCTGCTGTCTGTCAGTTTTTTTATTTCTTTGAGGAAATCGTGTCCTTTTTGTACAAGGGGCGTGTAAAACTCCGAGATAACGCTAGTTCCCACATCCACATAGCCACGCCCCTTTATCTGCTTTAGGAAGAAGTCCTTTGTGGTTTCCCCGAACATCATCCCATAGCCCATTTCCGACATCCGCCCCAGAGCCACACGGAAATTGAACTGGTCACGGATTCCATCCCCCAGATACTTTGCGTCCGGACGCTGGCAGGCGAGAATCAGGAAGAAGCCAGCCTGCCGCCCAAGCATAACGATTTGTTTTAACTTGTTGAGGACAGCGGCGTTTTCTTTTGTGCCGAGCATTTCCATAAATGCCACATATTCATCAAAGATAAGGAAATTTGCCGGAAGCCCCAAGTAAGCGTAGTTTTCCCCTGTCCGGTAATTCTCCATGAGCTTCATGTCTTCGCTGCGTTTCATCATTTCCTCATAGAAACGGTCAATGCAGGAAAGCATATCCTCCTTTTTGTAGTACACATCCGGCATAACCGCCTGTAAATCCGCAAGGTCGGCGTTTTTGGGGTCTAACACGAACAGGATGGCGTTGGTGCGGAGCAGGGCTTCAATAAGGGTTAGGATAAAGTAGGTCTTTCCACCGCCGGTTCCTCCGGCAATGAGCATATGGGGGAGCTTATCATACTCCCACCAGACATTTTCCATAAGCCGAAGCCTGCCGTCCTTTGCCTGTACATCCTCAATGGAAATACGGTTGGCAATGGTATCATAAAGCAGGGTGTATTCCACATAGGAATCTTTTAATTCCTTATCCGTCAGCTCACAGTACAAGCCGCTTTCCAGCTTTTTCTCCAAGTTTAAAAGCTGCTCCTGATATTTCCCCAAGGTGATTTCCACACGGATATGGAGCAAGCCCTGTTTCATCCGGTAGTAGATTTTTGGAAAGTAAGTGATGGCTTCTTTGGAACGGCTGGAAGACAAGTCCTTGAAAAAAGTGTCTTCCTTTCTCTGTTCCGATTCATACCACTTGTTTTCCAACACCATCCTTGCCAGCTTTTGGCGGTGGATGAGCTGTTTTACTTCGTCCCTGCGGTATCGCCAGAACAGAAGAACTGCTGCAAGACACACCAGCCCTGCCACGCCCATACTGAATAACAGGTAAGGGATATTTACATCCTGTATTATCTGGGAAAGGGACACTTCCTGCCAGTTGGTTCCGGCAATCTGCCGGATATGAAACAGCAGGACAACCAGCAGGAAGACAGGGAACAGGGCGGCAAGGGCAGTATGGAACACAAGGTCTTTATCCGTGGGGCGGATACGTTTTCCACGGGGGAAAAGCTGTTTCATGAGAACAATCCTCCTTTCGTTTTTTTATGTTCCTGTTATTTTACAGGGGGAGCGTCTTTCTTCGGTGGCTGCGGATTCATGGCAGCCCCTTTTTTCAGGACAATATCCTCTGCCTTGATGTACCAGTCCACCTCTGCCCCCTGAAAGGTAGCTGTTGCCACGGTATCTGCCACAGGATTGATAAGTTCTACCTCTGCGTTATAATCGAACTCTTTTAACGGCACGCTGGCAGGGACGGAAACCTGAATCATACGCCCCTGTCCTCTGGATTTTAAGTCATAGGTACGCTCCTTGATTTCTTCTGATACCGAGCCGTCTTCATTCTGGAGGTGAACCTCACGGCGGAGGGCAGAAAATTTCAATGCCCCGAATGTTGCTTCCTTGTCAATCACGATTCCGTTTGCTAATCTCATAGTCTGATGTCCTCCTTTTCCTTATGCTTTTACCATATCGTCAGCGTGTAAAATGTAGTTGGTAAAGCCCCTTGTGCCGATTTTATAGCCCTCTGCGGTAATACGGGGATTGACGAGCTTTACACGTTCCTCAAAGTCAAAATGTTTCTCTCCGGCTTCGGCAGGGAGGATAACCACAATATCATCCGCCCTCTGTACGTCTGAATAAAGGTTGAAGCTGCGAGAGAGTACCGCTATGCGTCCGTTGATTCTTCTCTGTTCTGTTTTGTCTTCTCCGGCAAACTCCAAGTTGCCGAATGTTTTTTCCATGTTGGGGATAACAAATTTTAATTCCATATAGATGTACCTGTCCTTTCTGAATGTTGTGTTTGATGGTAGGTTTCGGGTTCCGGTCTGGAAGCCGGAGGGGAACGCTCCGGCGGTGGTGATTTCTTCGTGGTATCACATCCTTTCTGGGGCTATTGAAGAAATTACAGGGTTGTGATATTATCTAGGTGTTAAAAATTAAATAGTCATGGTTAGGATTGTTAGCTTGTGTTTTCTCATGTAGCTCTGTCATGTACTCCCAACAACTTAAAAGTAGATTTCAGTGGAGATTTATAATATCAGGAGGTACGCTTATGACAATAATAACAACTGTAAAAAGCATTATGGTGGGCGACGGAATTTCTGGGAATTTTTGCTAAAGTGTGCAGGGGCAATGGAAAAAATTACGGCTGGCATGACATGAAGAATCCGGGAGGGTCAAATCTCCAATTCCCATCGGGGCTGTTTTCAGCCCCATTTAATTTTGAAACAAAAAATAGACGCTCATTGTTGAACGTCTATTTTTGGATGATATTGAGGTTTGCTGGTCTATCTTATAAAATCTGAATGTACTTCGATTGCATTTTTATTGCATTTTTAATTTTTTTTCATATAGATTTTAGTGGTTGATAGTTCCTGAAAATGCCTTAAAATCAATGATTTTCACTTATATAGCATACTGTCTGTCTGGAGTTTGAATGATTTGAAATCGTTGATAATCATTGCAGTAACGATAAAATTTGAAACATTGATAGTTGTCTGATACTGCTTTGATACTAACTGAAGATTATTCGCACTGAGAGACGCAGAACGCCCTCTGAAAAACGGTAAGTTTTTCAGAGGGCGTTTTTGTCTCTATTTTTCTTTTCGCCACTTTCTGTGGTATGTTTCAGGATAACAGGCATCAGCAGTTGCAGGCCAGTTGAGTCTCCATTCGGTGTATTCTTCTTGTGTAATTTCTCCATTTGCAAGTTGCTCTTTGCGCAACTTCCATTCCCCTAGATAGTCTTCCATACGGTCATAATCATAAATAATAGCGATGCGTTTTTTGGGCTGCTGAGAACCACTGTCATCAAGCACATCGACTAGTCTAATACCGGGATGTTGGTCGTCTTGATCGAAAAGAGTATACATAACATCTTCTGCGCAATACATATCAGGTTCATAAAGAGCATAGAAACTGACATCTAAGACATCCGCAATTTTATGAAGTAAAGCATCTTTAGGCTTACGGGTATTGCTTTCGTATTGTGCGATACGAACATCGGCGCCTCGTTTATTAAATCCAACTGCAACGCCTAACTCCTTTTGAGTCATACCGCGAAAGACTCGAGCTTTCTTTATTCGATCACCAATTGACAACGTTAATAACTCCTTCGTACTGTGAGTGTACAAGCGCAGCATTGCATGAACGACTGCATGAGTATTATACCATTAAACTATTAAAATCGCAACAAAAATTTAACAAAAAAGTTTAGGGAAAATGAGCTTAGATAATTGACTTAACTAGATATGCTTAGTATAATGGAGAAAACGTTAAACATATAAGCTTAGTCAAAAAAGAAAAAAGGACTTAACTGGCAAAAGGTCAAGCTTCAAATAGGAAAGGACTATGTGGGGCGACATAGGTGTGAAGCGTCAATCATTCAGCCAGTTGAAATAAATATTTGAATGAGGAACATAAAATGGACAAAAGCATTTTTATCAGAGCGGACGAACTTGCCGCAGAATTGGACGTTTCTAAGGCATTGGCTTATAAGATGATCAACCAGTGGAACGAGGAACTGAAAGCCAAAGGCTATACCACTGTGGGTGGCCGTGTAAGCCGCCAGTACTATTACGAAAAGATTTACGGTGCGGAAAAGGAGAAAGCCGATGCCTGCGTATAAGGATGCCCAAAAGGGTACATGGTATGCAGCCTTTTACTATCAGGATTGGAAAGGCGTCAAGAAAAAGAAATTAAAGCGCGGCTTTCCCACAAAGAAAGAAGCCTTGGCGTGGGAACGCACATTTCTTCTTCAGCAGGCTGCTGACTTGACCATGACATTTGAAGCCTTTGTAGAAATCTATATTGTTGACAAGCAGAACCGTCTGCGTGAGAATACATGGTCTACTAAAGAGCATATCATTCGCACTAAGATACTGCTGTACTTCAAAGAAAAACGACTTTGCGATATTAAACCGCAGGATGTCATCGCGTGGCAGAATGAATTGTTAAACTACCGCGGCAAAAACGGAGAACCGTATTCTCCAACGTACCTGAAAACGCTGCACAGTCAATTCAGTGCGATTCTGAACCACGCGGTACGATTCTATGGACTGAACAAAAATGCAGCAACGACTGCGGGCAATATGGGCTCTTCCAAGCACCAAGAGATGCTGTTCTGGACGAAAGAGGAATACCTCAAATTTGCAGAAGTGATGATGGACAAGCCGTTATCTTACTATGCGTTTGAAATCCTCTACTGGTGCGGTATCCGCGAGGGAGAACTGCTGGCGCTGACACCCGCAGATTTTGATTTGGACAAAGGGCTACTCTCTATCACAAAATCCTATCAGCGTTTGAATGGCAAAGATGTGATTACAGACCCCAAGACACCGAAAAGCGTTCGGGTCGTTCAAATGCCGGATTTTCTGACAGAAGAAATCCGAGATTATCTGAAATGCATTTATAAGGTAAAACCTACTGACCGAATCTTTGATGTGACGAAGTATTATTTACATCATGAAATGGACAGGGGCGCTAAAGCGGCTGGGGTCAAGCGTATCAGGATCCACGATTTGCGGCATTCTCATGTGTCGCTGCTGATCGAGATGGGATTTTCTGCGGTAGCCATTGCGGACCGAGTGGGGCATGAAAGCATTGATATTACCTACAAGTACGCACATCTATTCCCATCAAAGCAGCAGGAAATGGCGGCCAAATTGAACATAGAAAGAGAGGAACGGTAATGGAAAAAACTTTAGACAGACAAGGGCGCTGGCGCAGCAAAACCGTGGCGTTTCGCGTCTCGCCGGAGGAAAACAATCAACTGGAAATGAAAGTACGTCTTTCCGGGCTGACAAAGCAGGACTATATCGTTAGTCGGCTGACAGACCGAGAAATCCGGGTTGTTGGAAATCCGAGAGTTTACAAAGCCCTGAAAAATCAGATGGCGGACATTTATGCAGAGTTGCAGCGCCTTACATCGGCGCAGGAAGTCGCGCCGGATATGCTGGAAACATTGCAGATGATCGCAATCACACTGAATGGCATGAAAGAGGGCAGCGAATGACCGAAACAAAGAAAACGACCACACCGGATACATCTGTTGGCGCAGATGCGGTGCAGCCGTTACTAAAAAATAGCACCAATAGTATAACAGACTCTAGCAACAATTGCAATCTGCATACCATATCTATGACAGAACTGTATGATACAGTTTACCCGCCGCGCAGACCTATCGTAGACAATTTGCTGTACAGCGGAACCTACCTGTTCGTGGGCGCTCCCAAAATTGGAAAGTCGTTTTTTATGGCGCAGCTTGCGTACACAGTAGCAACCGGGTTGATCCTGTGGGAATACGAAGTCCACCAAGGAACCGTTCTATATTTAGCATTGGAGGACGATTATGCTCGATTGCAGCGGCGGTTATCCAGAATGTTCGGCGTAGAGGAAACCGACAATTTATACTTTGCAACACAGGCAAAATCCGTTGTCGGTGGTTTGGACGAACAGCTTGAAGAATTTGTCAAGGCTCACCCCACTGTCAGGCTGATTATCATTGACACCTTGCAGAAAGTCCGCGAGGTAAGCGGTGAGTGTTACAGTTATGCCAGTGACTATGAGATTGTGACAAGGCTGAAAAAATTCAGTGATAGTCATGGTATCTGCTTGTTGGTCGTACACCATACGCGGAAGATGGAAGCAGGGGATAGCTTCGATATGATCTCCGGCACGAATGGTCTGCTGGGCGCAGCGGACGGCGCGTTCATTATGCAGAAAAAGCGGCGAACGGATAATATTGCCACACTCGATGTTGTCGGACGCGACCAGCCGGATCAGGAACTGACGCTGGAGTTTGACCGGGAACGGTGCGTGTGGAATTTCCAAGGTGCGGAAACGCAACTCTGGAAACAACCGCCAGACCCAGTGCTGAAAGCTGTTTCAAAGATTTTCCTTTCAGCAGGCTCTGCATGGTGTGGAACACCAACGGAGTTGTTGGCTCTGCTGCCGGACGTGAAAATCCAAGCAAATGTTCTGACCCGAAAATTAAATGTGAGTGCTGACCGTCTTTACAATGACTATGGAATCCGCTATGAAAGCAAGCGCACACACGAGGGGCGCACGGTCTGCCTGACATTGGAACAGCCGAAAGCGTGACGATATGTGACGGTCGTGACGATATTTTGGGGCGCAAGCCAGACAGCAAAAATAGCGTCACCATCGTCACGACCGACACGGAAGCGGTAGCAAATATTCTTTTTCCAACAGGTAGCCCCGCAGGGCGCAAAGGCGCTTTTGATACGAAGTGTCAAAAGTGCTTTTGCGTTACTCTTGGCAAGAGTAACAGAACCGGACCGGCTTGCGCCGGAGATAAGGAGTGGATTTGAAAAGAACAATCAGCGCAATGGTGGGGAAGGGTTCCCTCAATCACAATAGTCGTGAATTTTACGCATCCAACGTAGACCCCAGCCGCAGCCATTTGAATATAGAATTTTGCCGCGAGGACATACGAGATGTCTACCATGAACTGTTCGATGATGCGCAGGAAAGATTCAATGCTAAACAGACCCGAAATGACCGCCACATTGATAATTATTATGAGAAAATTTGTTCGTCAAAACAGGAAAAGCCTTTCCATGAAATTGTCTTACAGATTGGAAATAAGGACGATACAGGCATCCATACGGAACTGGCAGAAACGGCTAAACAGTGTTTGATTCAATATGCGAACGGATTTCAAGCGCGTAACCCAACGCTCCGTGTGTTTTGGAGCCATCTGCACATGGACGAGGCAACACCCCATGTACATATAGATTTTGTGCCTTATATCACAGGCAGCAAACGCAGCATGGATACGCGCGTGTCACTCAAGCAGGCGCTTGCACAGCTTGGTTTCAAGGGTGGTACACGCAGCGCTACCGAGTGGAATCAGTGGGCGCAGAGTGAGAAGCAAGTGCTGTCCGAAATTATGCAAGAACACGGCATTGAGTGGGAGCAGCTTGGAACGCACGAGGAACATTTATCTGTTCTGGACTATAAAAAGCAGGAACGAGCGAAAGAAGTTCGCGCGCTTGATAGCACCATTGTGGAAAAGCAAACGCAGATAGACGAAATCGAGCAGACGCTGCAATCAGTGCAGAAACAGGTCGTTGACCTTGACAAAATCGAGAATATCAGCGTGAAAAAGGCATTACTAAGCGACAAGGTAACGCTCCCACGCAGTGATTTTGAAAATCTGTTGAACGCTGCCAAGCAGTATGTTGTCTATCGCCGCCAAGATGACCACCTGCAAGGACTGCTGGATGCTGCAAATGCCAAAATCAAGCAGTTAGAGGGCATTGTTAGTGAACTGAGGCAGCGAGTTACCGAACTTGTAAATGATTTGAGCAATGTGGAATTTTGGCATAAGCAAGAACTGGACGAGGTGAAATCCGAGAGCAGGGAAGTGCGCCGTGAAAATCTTATGCTGAAATGTGAGCAAAAAGGCTTGATGAACCTTTTACGGCGGCACGGTATTGACCCTGCAAAAGAAAGAATCCGTGAACACGAACGTGACGAGAGATAAGGAGCGCAATATGACTTACAACGATTTAGGCTGCTGGGCAAATATGCGACTTGCATTTATCAAGCATCACCACCCGCAGCTGTACCAAAGCCTACTGAAAGAAAATAAGCTGTATAGCTACTTGGCGGAATTTGATCGTCAGGTACGCGATACTCTGATTTTGACCGAAGAACAGATGCGCCAGACAGAGGGCATCACCGAGGAACTGAAACGGCAGGATCAGCTTGAATGGGTATGCCGTATGAACAACATACGCAGCCGCGCTGAAGAAATTATAACTGCTGAATTAGTCAACGAATAATTTTGTTGCAGTTTGGATTTGAATAGGGTATTATAAAATCAGACGTTCTTATGTGGAGGATGCTATGAAACAAGAACTGAATTTGCTGGACGGATACACCCCTACAAATGATTTGCTCAATGATGCAAAGCAGATTATTGAGGTGTCCCAAAAGGCTGCATACAGAGCCGTAAATCTGGCGCTGGTGCAGCGCAACTGGCTGTTGGGGTATCGTATCGCACAGGAAGAATTAAAGGGAGAAGACCGTTCTGAGTACGGCAAAGGTATTATTAAGAATCTGGCAGACGAATTGACGGCTGTCTACGGTAAGGGCTTTGATTTCGGCAGCCTTTATAAATATTGCCGCTTTTACAAATTGTACCCTGAGATTTTGGACTCAGTGAGTCCAAAATCTAGTATGCTACTATCTTGGACGCACTATCGTGTATTATTACAGGTCGAGGATAAAACTGCCCGCGACTGGTACACGAAAGAAGCGGCAGAGCAAACGTGGAGTGTCCGCACGTTGCAGCGCAACATTTCCTCCCAGTATTATTACCGGCTGCTGAAATCCCAGAACCCGGAGCCGGTCAAGCGGGAAATGGAAAAGCTGACCGCCAGTTATCAGGCGGACAAGCTGGAGTTCATCAAGAACCCGATGATTACGGAATTTTTGGGGCTTTCCGGTAGCATGGATTTTACCGAAAGCAAGCTGGAGAGCTGCATCATCACGAACATTCAGAAATTCCTCATGGAATTGGGCAAGGGCTATGCCTTCGTAGCCCGCCAGCAGCATATCCACACAGAAAAAGAGGACTACTATATCGACCTTGTGTTCTACAACTATATTCTTAAGTGCTTTGTGCTGGTGGATCTGAAAACCAGCAAAATTACCCATCAGGACGTAGGTCAGATGGATATGTATATTCGTATGTATGATGAACTGAAGCGCGGCGAGGGTGATAACCCGACCATCGGCATCGTCCTTTGCTCCGATACGGACGAGGATATTGCTAAATACTCCGTCCTGCATGGCAATGAGCAGCTTTTTGCCAGCAAATACAAGCTGTACTTGCCCACGGAAGAAGAACTGCGCGCGGAGATTGAAACGCAGAAAGAAATGTTCTATTTGCAGAGAAATTCTGAAACCGATAGGTAAGCCCTGCCATTTATACAACATATGTAAGCCTTCACGTTACACAAAAAGTGTAGTGATGGCTTTTTTTATTTATCAAAATAGGACTACAAACTTTTCACCACAAACATAAATTTTACAGAGGCTTTACGGCGCTTATGTTGTTTTTGCGCAGGTAAGAGAGTATTTTAATAAAAGTGATTACAACACAGGAGCAAGAAATGAAAATTGTTTTAAAAAACATAACAAAAGCATTCGGCGTAAAGACTGTGATACAGCCAACGGACCTGACTATCCATAGCGGCAGCCTTACCACGCTGCTGGGACCCTCCGGCTGCGGAAAGACTACACTGCTGCGCATGATTGCAGGACTGGAAACACCCGACAGCGGCGAAATATTGTTTGGGGAACGCTGCGTGTTCTCTGCACAGAAGAAGCTCAACATTCCCCCGGAACAGCGTGGTTTGGGTTTTGTCTTTCAGGACTTTGCGCTTTGGCCACACATGAATGTATACGAAAATGTTGCGTTTGGTCTGCGCGCGGCCAATCGTACCGACGGCTTGGATAAAAAGGTTCGTGATGCCCTGCACGCGGTTCGTCTGGATGACTTCGCCGACAGGTTCCCGCACCAGCTTTCCGGCGGACAGCAGCAACGCGTGGCCTTTGCACGCGCCATTGTCATTCAGCCATCCTGCATCCTGTTCGATGAACCGCTTTCTGCGCTGGATGCACTGCTTCGGGAAGAAATGCGCATAGAGTTGCGAAATCTGATTACCAATCTCGGAATCACAGGCATTTTCGTCACGCATGACCAGATCGAGGCTATGAGTATGAGTGATGCAATCGCTGTCTGCCATGCTGGAAAAGTAGAACAGTATGGCGCGCCGGAGGATGTCTATGCCGCACCGACTACCGAGTTTGTGGCAAAATTCATCGGTTCTTCCAACTGGATCGATGAGCATCATATGTTCCGCCCGGAACAGGCAGATACCTTGCCGCAGGATGATACGGTTCGATTTGATACGACTGTTAAATCAGTGCAGTTTTTGGGCAGCAGTTATCAGCAACAGCTGGAATATAAGGGCAAAGAATGGTCGTACATCAGCCACCAAAAAAATGCTATAGGCTCGGTCCTTTCGCTGTATCTGCCCAAAGCGGCGATTGTTACCGTATGAATTTGCTTTCCGCCGCAGGTGCGGCATTATATAGATGATTTGTGAGAAAGAAACGAGGAAAAGTTATGAATTGTAAGAAAATGATGACATCCCTTACCGCCGCAGCACTTTGTGTCAGTCTTGCCGCTTGCGGCAGCACCGGCGCAGCGTCCGGTGCTGCTTCTTCTTCTGAAAGCACCGCAGCAGAGTCTGCGGCTACCTCTGAGGCTGCACCGGCAGAATCTGCTGCTGAAACTACCGGCAGCGGAAAAGTGACTGTCTATATGCCTTCCCCCGCAGGACTGGCGGATAAACTGGCAGAAGGCTTTACCGCTAAGACCGGAATTGAGGTCGAACAGTTCCAGGGAACAACGGGTGAGATTCTTGCCCGTCTGGAAGCAGAGCAGGCAAACCCGGTAGCCGATGTCGTCATTCTGGCAAGCTGGTCGGACGGTCTCTCTATGAAGGCTGACGGGCAGCTGGAAAGCTATACGCCTACCAATGCAGACAAAATCGTGGATGGCTGGATCGATGCAGACAATGAGCTCTTCGGTTATAGCGCATCGGCTGTCGGTGTCATCTACAACACGACGGTTTTCCCCACGATGGACGCCGACTGGAGCGAGCTGGGCAATGCCGAATACAAGGATCAGCTTGCCATTCCCGACCCGGAAAAGTCCGGCGCCTGCAAGGACTTTGTGGCCGGTTATGTTACGAATAACGGCTGGACAGATTTTGAAGCAATGGCTGCCAACGGCATGAAAGTCCCCGGCGCCAACAAAGCGGCTCTGGAGGCTGTCACTACCGGTGAGGTCGGCGCACTGGTTGCCGGTGTAGACTACAATGCCTATTCTTCCAAGGCGAAGGGCGAGCCCATCGACATCTACTATCCGGCAGGCGGTACGGTTGTCAACCCTCGTCCAGCTATGATCCTCAAGACTGCCCCGAATATGGACAACGCCAAGGCGTTCGTGGATTACCTGTTCAGCGATGAGGGACAGGAGCTTGTTGCCAAGGCTTATCTGCTGCCGGGCCGCAGTGATGTGAAGTGCGACAGCCGCAGCAATCTGGAGGACATTCCCCAGATTAAGCCGGATTGGGAAAAGATGATGGCCGAAGCCAGCGAGGATTCGGCAAAGGTCAATGAACTGTGCAGCGCCAATAACGGGTAAAAGTATATGAAAAAGACGATCCGCCCCCGCAGGGAACTCCTGCTGGCTGTACTGGCCCTGTTGCTGGTATTCTTGATCGTCTGCCCGGTGGTTTCGATTTTTGCCAAGGCGGTCATCTATGATGGCCGCCTTGACCTTTATCGTACATGGCAGACGCTTTCCCAAAGTGAAAATGCACAGATGATTGCCAACTCTTTATTGCTGGGCGTGTTGGTTGTGCTGCTGTCCACGGTTATTGCAGCACCGCTGGCGTATTTGTTCTCGCGCACGAAGTTTGCAAAGTACCGTGTCTTTGACATTATCTTTATGATTCCTTTTATGACGCCGCCCTATATTGCCTCTATGGGCTGGATCTTGTTCATGCAGAAAAAGGGACTTTTGCAGCAGCTGATTCCCGCCGCAGCGGGTTCGGAGAACGTGTTCTTCACGCTGGCCGGGCTGGTGATGGTTATGAGCCTGCACGTTTTCCCGTTTATGCTGACGATCCTTAAAAATGCTATGCTCAACATTCCGTCCAGTCTGGAAGAAGCCGGGGCGGTGTTTGGCGCAGGCTTTGGTGCGCGGCTTCGCAAGGTGTTTCTGCCGCTGCTCAGCGGCAACTATACCATCGGCGCGTTGCTGGTATTTGTCAAAACGCTTTCTGAATACGGCACACCGGCGACACTGGGAAAACGTATCGGTTTTGAAGTGTTTACTACGGAAATCCATCGCCATGCCACCGTTGCGCCCATCGACTTCGGTGGTTCTGCAGCGTTGTCCAGCGTACTGGTGGGCATCTGTCTGTGTATGTGGTTCTTGCAGAACTACATCACTACGCGTAAAAGCTACAATCTTGTCAGCGGCAAGGGCAGCCGCCGCGTGGAACAGAAGCTGAGCCATTCTGCGACAGCCGCCGCGTGGGGATACATTGTGCTGGTGCTGGCTGTGGCCGTGGGCATCCCATACTTTTCGGTCATTTCGACATCGCTGATCAACCTGCGCGGGTACGGCCTGACACCGGGCAACTTTACGCTGGCGCACTATGCTGAACTGTTTACCGAGAACACAAAAGGCATCAGCGCACTGAAAAACAGCATCTTCTTGGCAGTTACGTCTGCTACAATATGCGCGGTATTGGGTACGCTGCTGGTGCTAGCCGTGCGCGGTTCACGTTCGCGCCTGCGCAAAGTCGTGGAGGCTATCGGCCTTTTGCCGGAAATGCTGCCGGGTATCGTGCTGGTTATCGGCATCATGCTGTTCTGGAATCAAATTTATCATGTCCTGCCGCTGTATAATACGATGGGCATTATGGTGCTGGCCTATGTTGTGCTTTTCTTGCCGTACACCGTGCAATATGTCACATCCTCGTTTACACAGATAAGCGACAGCCTGATTGCTGCGGGGCGTGTATTTGGCGGCAAACCACTGTATATCTTACGGCATATCACACTGCCACTTATCAGCCCCGGTATTGCAACCGGCTGGATGATGACTTTTATAATTGCTTTCCGTGAACTAGTCACGGCCAGCCTGATCGCGCCGCCCAACACGCTGGTGGTGTCTACGTATATCATGCGCGAGTTTGAGCAGGGCAGTGTTTCGGTAGGGATGGCTATGGCGGTGCTGTGTGTGCTGTTTACTACAACGGCACTGCTGGCACTGAACGCAGCCATAGACCGCAGCAGCAAAAGGGGATAAGCCATGGAACTGTATATTGCCGGAGGTGTTGGAGAACACGGTCGCAACTGCTTTTTCCTGCAAAATGGGGGAGACGCGATTCTTGTGGACTGTGGTCTGATGGCGGGTAGTGATGACCCGCTGCCGCGCTTGACAGAAAGTCAAATTCGTAAACTAAAAGCGGTATTTCTGACGCATAGTCATGCCGACCATACAGGAGCATTGCCGTGGCTGCTTCGGCAGGGGTATACAGGACCGATCATTTCCACAACACCCACATTGCAGCAGCTACCGTTTATTGTACAAAATGCAGTGGCGTTGGAGCAGGTAGCCCCTCGCAATGAAAAATGTAATGGCATAACGTGGGGACTTTCCGGGCACTGCGAGGGCAGTGTGTGGCTGAAATTGGATTGGGATGATAAGGCGATTCTTTTCTCTGGCGATTATACTGAGCAAAGTGCGGTTTATCCCTGTGACGTTCTGCGCCATCAAGTGGCGGACCTTGCCGTACTGGACTGCGCGTATGGGCATGACTCTACCCTGTGGAATGACAGCGTGACCGCAGCAGCTGCGGCAGTAGAAAATCTGCTGGAAAAAACTCCAATCGTCTTTTTGCCTGTGCCGAAATATGGACGTGGTCTTGATCTTCTTTTGCAGATACGGCGCAGACTACCCTATGTTCCGATGTATGGAGACGCACATTTTTGCAAGCAGACAGAGATAGCTCTTGTTGACAGAAAGTGGTATAAACCGTTACCGCAGCGAATACTCCGCAGTGTGCGGCCGGATGTAGCGGAAAATGAGGGCGTTGTTTTCCTGAGCGACCCGCAGCTGCGCGGTGCAGCGGGGGAGCGTGCGAAAGAACTGCTAGAACAAGGCGCAATAGGCATAATGACTGGCACACCGGATGCAGGAAGTTTCAGCTCTGCACTGCTGGCCGAAAAAAAAATGGAATTTTGGCGCTATCCGGTGCATCTGAATGAAACGCAATGCAGGGTATTGGCAGAAAAGAATAATTTTTCGCAGGTGCTGCGCTATCACAGTCCGAATTTTGCATCCCCCCGCAGAATCACCATCAAATGATTGGAATGGAAGCGCTATGATATACAAAGAAATACGTGCAAACGAAGAAGTCAACGCCTTATTGGATAAGGGCAACAAGAATCTGGGATTGCTTGGATTCACAGACCACTCAAAGGCGCATTGTACCTATGTTGCGGAAACGGCAGGGCATATTTTGAAAAAATTCAATTATGATGCTCACGACATTGAATTGGCAAAAATTGCAGGGTATATGCACGACATCGGCAATGCCATTAACCGTACCCATCATGCCGAGTATGGCAGCCTGCTTGCCAATGAGATTTTACGCAGCAGTGACCTTTCTACGCAGGATCGCATTACGGTTGTTTCAGCGATAGCGAACCACGATGAATCTACCGGCGGTGCCGTAGATGCCATATCCGCTGCACTTATCATTGCTGACAAAACCGATGTGCGCCGCAGCCGTGTGCGTCAAAAACCGAAAGCAGCCTTTGACATTCATGATCGGGTGAACTACGCGGTCACGGACCAGACTTTGAAAATCAACGCCGAAAAGCGCGTGATTTCTTTGAATCTTCAACTGGACACGGGAATCTGTTCCATGTATGAATATTTTGAGATATTTCTGGGACGTATGCTGATGTGCCGTGGTGCAGCTGAACTGTTGGATGCGACTTTCAAATTGACTGCCAATGGCGCTAAGGTGTTATGAAATCGAAAAGCCTCTGCCGACACCCAAACCGGGTCATTCATTGTGGGAAGTGTCTGAGGACCTGTCCCATGAACGTGGAGGTCAACAAAAGAAATCGTTGGCGGAAGTTCTATGAGCCTAAATTTTTATATTACTACTGCTATAAGCTTGATGAGTATTGTAAAGAATGTTTGCGGCAGGGAAACTTTGCATCCGTAGATATGAAAAAATTCTCGAAGTTTCAGTTTCCGATACTTCCCCGTGAAATTCAACGTGAAATTGTCCGAATTTTGGACAATTTCACGGAGCTTACAGCAAGAAAAGTACAGTATAAGGAAGTGCTTATCACAATCCGAAAAGCAATAGACGCCAGTCCTGAACTGCGCAGCAAAAAGCAACTGATAGAGACGTTCATTGCAGACGTCAATGATGTGAACGATGTTGTGACGGAATGGAATGCTTATGCATCAGAACAACGTGAAAAAGAATTGACTCAAATCATTCAAGAGGAAAAGCTGAAAGAACCCGAAACGCGTAAGTACTTGGCAAATGCTTTCCGTGACGGAGAAATCAAGACAGTTGGTACAGACATAGATAAGCTAATGCCGCCGGTTTCGCGCTTTGGCGGCGGTGGCCGTACGCAGAAAAAGCAAACTGTTATTGACAAGCTGAAAGAATTTTTTGATAAGTATTTCGGGGTTGGCGGCAGCTCCATGTCAGAAGAAAATTCGTGATACTATTTTGATACTAAAAAAATCTGGAATGTCATATGCACCATAAATCTAATAGAAAAAAGTACATTGACAAGCAAAACAAATAAGCAAACTTGCTTAGTAAAAATCAAAACTTACCGAGTTCGAGTAACCCCTAACCCTGCCATCCCGCCTTGGCCTAACGCCCGGCGGGATTTTTTGTTGCGCGGGGGGCGCGGGTAGTGTACAATGGTCTATAATACGGTGAAGCGGCATTCGCGGAAAGGACACTCCTATGAAAGAAATCCCCATTACATCCTTTGACAACCTCCAAATCGGCCAGGCGGAAAACGCGGCGGCGGGCACGGGCTGCACGGTGGTGCTGCTGGGCAAGGACGGTGCCCCGGCGGGGCTGGATGTGCGCGGCGGCGGGCCGGCCTCGCGGGAGAGTCACAGATCTTGGCCCCGGTGGCTGCCGCCCCGGGGATCAACGCAGTGCTGCTCTCCGGCGGCAGCGCCTTCGGGCTGGATGCCGCGGGCGGCGTCATGCGGTATCTCGAGGAACGCGGCATTGGTTTTGACGTAGGTGTGACGAAAGTGCCCCTCGTCTGCCAGTCCGACCTGTTCGATTTGACCGTAGCCGACGCCCGCACTCGGCCCGATGCAGCCATGGCCTACGCGGCCTGTGTCAAGGCCGAGACCGGCAACTACCGCGACGGCAACCACGGCGCGGGCACCGGTGCGACTGTCGGCAAGCTGCTGGGCATGGAGCGCTGCATGAAATCCGGCATCGGCAGCTACGCCGTGCAGGTGGGCGACCTGAAGGTCGGTGCGCTCGTCGCGGTCAATGCGGTGGGCGACGTCTACGATTTTGAGACGGGCCGCAAGGTCGCCGGGCTGCGGGCTGACGACGGCAAAACGTTTTTGGATTCCGAGCGGGTGCTGATGCAGCAACTCGACGCGCCGCAGGAAAAATTTGTCGGCAACACGACACTTGGCATCCTTTTCACCAATGCAAAGCTCGACAAGGCGCGGTTGTGCAAGGCCGCGGGCATGGCGCACGACGGCTACGCCCGCGCCATCCGCCCGGGGCACACCTCGATGGACGGCGACAGCATCTACGCGGTCTCGCTGGGCGACGTGCCCGCTGACCTCGACGCCGTCGGCGTGATCGGCGCGCGGGTCATGGCTAAGGCTATCGTCCGGGCCGTGGAGGCCGCAGACAGCGCGTACGGCTTCCCGGCGGCGCGGGATATGTAAAGTCGGCCCTGCCCTAACACCGTAGGGGCGGATTCCATATCCGCCCGGGCACCGTGCCGCTGCCGCAGGTCGGCGTCAAAACAGCATTGCGCCCGCCCCAAAATCGCGGTATAATAGTGCCAGAATCACAACAGGGGAGAACCACCACACGCTATGCCAAAATTGGACGAACAAATCAAAACGCTGGCGGGCTACTTTGCGGCGGACTGTGAGCCGGACGGCAAGCTGACGCTGCAATTGGAGGTCGAGCACTTCCTCACCCGGTCCGACGGCCAGCCCCCGGCCTTTGCCGATGTGCAGGCCGCGCTGCGCGATTTGCAGCAGCAGACAGACGCGCCGATCATCACCGACGGCGAATATTTTGGTTACAGCGGCCCGGCGCTGACAGCCACGCTGGGGCCCGCGTGCCAGCTGCGCATCAGCCTGGCCCCGCTGCGCGACGTGCAGGACATCATGGATCTGTACAACCGCTTCTATTTGCAGCTGGGGCTGGCGCTGGCTGCCCACGGGCTGCGCGCCTGGACGGCGGGCTGCCACCCGACCTGCCATGCCGAGGACCTGCCCCTGGTGCCCCGCACCCGGGACGAGGCCATGGACGCCTACCTGCGGGAAAAGGGGGCCTGCAGTGTGCAGATGATGCGCGCCACGGCGGCGACGCATATGTCCATTGACTATCAGGATGAAACCGATTTTGTCCGCAAAATGCGCGCGGCTAGCCTGCTGACGCCGTTCTTTGCGCTGCTCAGCGACAACGCCCCGGTCTATCAGGCCAGCCGCAACAGCAGCTATTGCATCCGCACGCGGCTCTGGCAGGATGGGGACCGGGACCGATGCGGCGTTACGCCGCATCTGATGGACGCGGATTTCGGTTACGCCCGCTATGCGGAGAACGTGCTGACCAAGCCCCAAATCACTGCGCTGCGGCTGGGCCGCGTCAGGGCTGCGGGCGGAAAGATTGCACCGGAGCTTTACGCCGGGCACGTCAGCCGTCAGGAAACCGCGCAGATTTTGTCCAATTTCTTTTACGATGTACGTCTCAAATCCCGCATTGAGCTGCGCGCCGCGGACAGCATGCCGCCGCGGTACATCGCCGCGTATGTGCAGCTGGTCAAGTCGGTGTTCGGCAGCCCGGCAGCGCTGCAAAATGTGCTGCGCCACTACGCGGGCGCGACGACGCTGGACATCACGTCGGCTAAGCTGGCCGTCTGCAAGGACGGCTACAACGCGCTGGTCTATGGCCGTCCCGTCAGCGGCGAGCTGGCCTGGCTGCTGATGCAGGCCCGCAGCCGCACGCCCTCGCAGGAGGAACGCGCACTGCTCGACCCGTTCATGCAGCTGCTGACGACCCGCAAAACCATCCGCGAGACGGAAAATTACAACGAATAAACGTGCTTTCTGCGGGCATACTGACCCTGAAAGGGGGCATGTGCCATGCGGGAAACATCCTACCACGCGGTCATTGCCGAGATGACCGTCCGCGCACTGTGGGAGCTGCAAAACCTGCTGGACTGCATCCCCGACGCGCTGTGGGACCGCTGCTACGGCGGAGCACCGCTGTGGCAGCACGTCTACCACACCCTGCATGAGCTGGACCAGTGGTTCATCAACCCGCGGGACACCGACTTTGTCGAGCCGCCCATCCACACGCCGCACTTGCAGGAACTGCACATTTACCCGGCAGTACGTCTTGACAGACCGGCGATAGATGACTATTTTTATACAATCAAGGCCAAGCTGTCCATCTATCTGACCTCGCTCCACGACGAGGATCTGCTACAGCGGCCCGACAACTGCGAGTGGACGCGGTTTACGCTGATTTTGTCGCAGTATCGGCATTTATACCGCCACATGGGCATGGTGATGGGCTTTATTGAGGCCGAGACCGGCCTCTGCCCGCGCACGCTGGAGGTGGGGGAGGCCCCGCCCGCCGCGCCCTACGACCCTTATCAATGAGAGGAATTTTTCAATGAAGTATCGCTGTTTTGCGGCGCTTGCGCTGGCAATGTTGCTGCCCGGCTGCGCCGCCGCGCCCGACCTGACGCCGGTCTGGCAGCGCGACCTGCCCGCCAGCGGCGTACATATAGAGCTTGCCAACGCGGCGCTGCTCTCCGACGCGGACGTCTACTACGCCGCAACGCGGGAGGAGCTGTACGTGCACAATGTGTCGGTTTTGCCCGCCGTCAAGGCCGACGGTCAGCCCGTTGTAACGTTTTACGGCGCTGCAGCGCAGGATATTGACCTTGTGTATCTGGAGGACATCGGCGACGTGTACGTCGATTATGACCGCGTCAAGCCGCAGATCAAGCTGGATTACATCCTGACAGAAGGGGACGGGTACGTCTCCTACGAGTTGGACACCGCGTACAATTTTGAGTTCACGGTGACGACGCAGACCGGCGAGGATAAGATTCTGGTCGTCAGCGAGAGAAGCGACGTGAAATGAAAATGCCCCGCCCGGGTTGGCCGGGCGGGGATTTTTTGTGCGTTAAATGCCTTCCCCCTTTTTTGGGAAAAAAGGTGGCCGAGGCCCCGCCCGAGGTCGGATGAGGGGAAAGTCCGCGCGATTTCCCACATACGGGCAGTCACGGGAACTCAGCCCTCATCAGTCGCCTGCGGCGACAGCTTCCCCCGATGGGGAAGCCTTTGCGGTCGTTTCCGCCCACAGCCTCACTTCCTCTCCGGCAAATCCACCGTCGTCGTCGGAAAGGCAAACTCGCAGCCTTCCTCCTGCATCAAATCCAAAATTTGCAGATTCAGCGTGTTTTTTGCCTGCATGAACTCCCGCAGATTGACTTTGGTGATGTACACCCGGCACGCCAGATCAATGCTGTAGTCGTTGAATTTATCCAGCGCAATCGTCACACCGTCGGGCTGCACGTCGGGCTGGGCTTGCAGCATGGCTGTCAGATCGGCGGTCAGCTGTTCGATTTTTTCGCGCGGGGTGTCGTAGGTCAGACCAATCGTGAACTTCCACAGACGGCTCTGGCGGCGGTCATAGTTTTGGATGTACTCCGCTGTGATTTTGGAATTTTCTATCGTGATAGCGACATTATCCGGGCTGCGGATGCGGGTGGAGCGGAAGGAAATGTCCTCAACGGTGCCCTCGCAGTCGCCCAGCACGATGTAATCCCCGATGCCGAAGGGCCGCTCCAACACCAGTGTGATGCCCGCAATCAGGCTGTTCAGTGTGGACTGCGCGGCCAGCGAGACCGCCAGTCCGGCGACACCCGCGCCGGTCAGCAGGCCGGAGACCGGCACGCCGAGGCGGTCCAGCATGGCGATACCCGCAAACAGGCCGACCAGCGCGTGAAAGATGTTCTCAAAAAAGTGTCCCATCGTCTGATTTGTTTCTAAATCCAGATGGTTCTGAGCGCTGCGCAGCAAAAGCCGGGTGACCGGGGCCGCACGCCAGCAGCCGAGCGCGATATAGAAGATGACCAGCAGGTCGGCAGCCAGATTCAGGTATTGCAAAAAAACGGCGTCGCGCACCAGCTCAAACGGCAGCGACTTGACGGCAGCTGCGCCCAGCAGTACCCGAAAAAGGCCCGCCACCGGCGTAAGAAAGCTGTCCAACAGAATGTAAAGCCACGATGCCATGTGACTTTTTGCGCGGTCCAGAAAACGCCGGGCGGCGAGTTTGTACACCTCGGGTGCACCGGCAGCCGCCA
>ENA-ORRW01000548-ORRW01000548.1-human-gut-metagenome-genome-assembly--contig:-NODE-548-length-43399-cov-7.337855_pt1 | contig 43399 bp, 38 predicted proteins | sample MGYA00242183_ERZ509150 | MGnify/ENA primary metagenome ERZ509150 (study PRJEB26280, sample SAMEA2338639) | human gut metagenome | biome: human gut; feature: human-associated habitat; material: faeces... | reverse complement strand
AAAGTAACTTCAGCTTTGGGGATGGAACGGCCGGAATTTACTTTGGCAATTGAGTTTTTAAAACTATTTTTAAAAAAATTTATTTCTTATGCAACTTTTCTGAAGACTGTACAGTCTAATCATCAGAGACCTGTAAAAAATGGTTTTATTACTAAAGGAGTTTTATTATGAAAAACAAATTTATCTGTGCACTTTTAACCACTGTTATGGTATTATCTTTTGCTGCCTGCGGCAATGAGGGAAACGGAGCTGCTGCCTCTGCGGAAAGCACCGTAGCTTCCGAAAGCCAGGTTACAGAAAGCAATACAGAAGCCAATACTGAAACCGCATCCACCGAAAGCACCTCTACGGCGGAAGGAGCCTATGAAGACAACTTTGCAGTTCCCACAGAGGATGCTACTGCTTTCGCTAAAAAGATCCAGGATGCCGTAGCCGCTGAAGACCTGAATGCTCTCGCTGATCTGGTCAATTATCCGGTCTATGTTGCTCTGGGCGATGGCAGTGTGATCGAAAACAGAGAAGATCTGATTGCCTTAGGTGCAGACAAAATCTTCACCCCTGAGCTGAAAGATTCTATGGCTAATGCTGATCTGTCCGAATTAAGCCCCAGCATGGCAGGCTTCACCCTCTACAGCACCGGTGACGGTCCTAACATCACCTTCAATGTCCAGAACGGAGTACTCGGCATCAGCGGTATCAATTACTAATAATTCTCGTACAAATCGGGGGAGCCTTTCATCAGGCTCCCCTTACTCGTGTCGAAACTACTGTTGTCAACGGTACCATAGTGATGTCTATGTTCCCGTCTGTCTTACGTGTGATCAGCGTTGCTCCCCGCTGGATATATTGCTTCGCGATGCCGGAATATCCCAGATAATCAATGGACATTCCGTAAGTCATGCGGATACCTTTATAAGTCAGTGACAACGTATTCAGATGATCGTGTCCACAGAAGATCCATTTTAACCAGCCGTTATCCACCGCTTTTTCGAAAAAATGAGGTGGTCGGTTCGATATTCCGAAATACTCATTCTTTTCTCCGATACTGCCGTGTTCATAGATCACACTGTGATCACCTAATTTCATCTTCTCGTAGGCTTCCTTGAACTCCGCGGGCGGCATGTGGAAAAATGCCATAGCCGGTACTTTTCTCTCGTTCAACTTCTGCATGCACCAATCTGTCTGGTCCTCATGGATGCAGTCGAAACCACTGAAAAACCAGCCGTCGCCGTACATGTTAGAGTCCAGGTGGATGAGTGGCAGGAGAATCCTGCCTTCTCCATCGATCAGATCCAATACAAAATTCCCGACGCCTGCAATGGGGTTTTGAGGACTGTGCTCATATCTTCCTTTGGTAAAAACAGCGTATTTTCCCGTGGCAAAAATCTCCGCCAGCTGCTCCTTATTGCAGGTGGAGCCCATCTCACAATCATGATTACCGAAGACAAACGTATAGGGGATCTGAAAACCATCCAGAAATGTTAACAGTTTTTGTGCCTGTTTTCTATTATTCATCGTCCCGCTTTTGGGGAAAAACGGGAACACGGAATCCCCGGTCAGGACGATCAGGTCCGGTCCCGTCCGGCGGATCAGCTCCGTCACCGCTGCCAGCGCCAGTCTGTCCTTTTTCCCGGAAAACATGCCGAAACCAAGGTGTAGGTCTGTCAGTTGTAATATTTTATAATCTCTGTCTGTCGGGATGCAAAGGGAAAAAGTCTCTTCGTCCCGAATTTGAAAATTTTGAGAAGTATACATAGGAATCTCTTTTCTGTCGCTTAATCTGTTTCACTATTGTATTTGAGTTTTTTGAAATCAGCTCAACGGGATCAATGCACCGATTGCAGACAGCAGCGTAGACAGCACCATCAGCACCTGAAACGGTACCGTGCCGATCACACCGCAGATAGGACTGCTGCCGGCTTTTTTCCTGGACTTTCCATAGGTCAGCACCAGCATGATGCTCACCAGTACCACAACGCCACTCATGATCCGGGTCAGAACGATAAAGCTGTTCACTCCAAACACGGCAAACAGAATGCAGGGAACCGTAGCGATCAGCCAGCTGATGCGGTTGCCGCTGCCGATCTGCTCATGAACCACATCGCGGAGGGCGAGAGTATTGCTCCAGAACGTAGTAAGTAAAGCAAACAGGGAAAATACACCTGCCAGGATCATTGCCCAGGTACCGATACTTTCTCCCAACTGCATGTATGCCAGTTCTTTTTCCAGCGCTCCCTTGGTTCCCAGGAGAACCGTGCCCGTTACGATCAGAACAAACACTGAGGAAAGCCCAAAACCGATGAAAATGGAGCGGCGTATCTGTTTCGCGTTGCCATCCAGACCTTTCACCACCTGGATCACTGCCTGATTGGCGGAAGTGGCGAATACCACCATACTGTACAGTGCCAGCAGATTGTTCCAGTGGAATTCTGCCCGTTGCAAAGAATTCAGCGGATGCAGAAAAGTTCCTACCGTCATCACTGCCACAATTCCCATGAGGACAATGACTGCGTACTTCTGCGCGATGCCTACTGCTTTCATGCCGATAAACACCACAACTCCGGCGATCACATAGTACAAAACCTGCGCCGCCACGAAAGGCATTCCGAACCAGTTCACAAAAATCTGTGCTCCGCCGTTGATATTGCCGCTGACACCGATCATAATTGCCAGCCCATAGACAATAAATACACTCCAGCTGAAGATCTGCTTCATTTTCCCATGAAACAGCTCTCCTTCAAAGCTTTTCACCAGTTGGACACCACCGTTATTGTAAGACAGCTCGGCAATGATCAGGTGCAGGATCACGTTCACACAATAGGCGATCAATACCATCCACACGACATCCAGCATGCTGTTCTTCGTGGCAAGATACGGAACGGCGATGATGCCGGTGCCAATGCTGTTGCCGACGATCATGCTGATGGCTTCAAAGGTCGTGAGATGGGCTTCGGATTGGATGGGTTGGGACATAGGGGACCTCCTTTGTAAAAATAATACAATTATTTATGGCTGCAAAATTTCAGATGTCACACTTTTGAATAAGTCTTCTCCATATAATTATCAATAGCCCTGACAATATACTCCGGAACTGTTTCAAATTTTACCATATCTAGATAATACGCATAATCATTTTCTATATGATAGCTTTCATTTATAAACTTCACTAATACATCCTCTTCTTTTATTTCCTTCCCTGGATTCACTTCAAAAAGAGCTCTAAATAGTTGAATCTTCAAATAATCATTGGTTTCCACAAAATATAACTCTGATAATTTCTCTTCGTTATAAACTCCATTATATAATTCATCATAATCAAAATCTTGTATCCACTTCTTAATTTCAGTACAACCTTTTTGAATTTCTGTCTGTGGCATTTCTAATTTATTAGCATATTTACACTTATCTCGACCATGAATTAGCGAAGATAAAACATCATAAGCCTCTTTATAGTTTTCTATCCCATTATGTTCGTAATATTTTCTCAAGAACGCAATTCTATGCACTACTCCTAAAGTATCATCTTTTATGTAAGTTGCTAATGCTTGTACCACAGGTTTTATATCCTGTTTGTAATCTATAGATTTTTCTGTTAAAACTCCATGATTATTTTGAATAAATTTAGAATCAAGAGCATCTTCTGATAACTTACCAACTACTCCAAAATCAATAATTGGTTCAAAATCATGAGTCAACATCAGCACTGTTTTTTTGTAAAAACTTCTTGGCAAAATACCACTCTGTTTAGAAAACATTCTGTGTATTATTGCATATTTCTTATTTGTATCAAATGACGAAATTGGATCATCTAAAACAATAAGCTTTGCATTTTCGCTAATAGCGTAAAACATAAATAATACTAGGGAAAAAGCGTTTCGTTCTCCCCAGCTTAAATGTTTCCTAATTTTATCAACTTCAACCCGTTTCTTATCATGTACATATTGCAATGTTGCAATAGCTTGTCCATTTTCATCTAAATTGATTCCGACTTGATATGCTATACCTGCAGACTCGAGGAAATTATTTATATCTTTTTGCGACGTTGCAACGGTCTGCTTTAATACAGTCTGCAATTTACCCATTGCAACTTTTATATTAAGCGCCTCTTTTCTCAACTCCTCAATAGAATTATTTACCTCATTAACTATTTCATAGAATTCATCACTTGAGAAAAAATTAAAAATACTTTTTTCAAATTTCATATCCTCTAAAACTTTATCCATATCATAGATATTTGTTTTTTTAAATACATTTTTATCAAAATATGAAATTTTATTAAGTTGAGTTGAAATATGAACATATTCGTTCATAAATGTTTTTAAAATCGCACTTATTGCACTTTCTTCTTTCTCCTCCTTAATACAGGCTATGATAGATTCAAACTTATCATCTGGAATATACTTATGAAATCTTTCAAATAAATCTAACATATTTTTTAAATTCTGCGCATCGGATTTCTTATATGTATCTTTAAATGTTTGCTTCTCTTCTGCAAATCCAGTATTTAATTCATCTGAACAGTATGGACATATCCCTTTAGTGTCAAATGCTTCTCCTTTTGATTTCCAATCTATCCAATTAATACAAATTTGATCATCTGATATAATCGGAGAATACTTTTTAAGTCCATCAGGAATGTTATACACATTATTTTTCTTAATAATAGCTTTGTAATTGGTATTATTTTTTATACTCTTTCCAGTCACATTAAGCTCTAATTTCCCAGCAAAAGCTGCAATATCGTTTTTTAATTGAATAATTGATCCTTTCTCATCTATATCAATTTTTAATCTAAGAAGTCTTTTATCCAAATCTTGTCTTTTTTGTTCATAGTCTGAAGTTTTAATAAATACATCAAAGGCATTATCAATTACAGTACTTTCCTTAAAAACCATATTATTAACAAACTCTTCATTAAATACCCTAACTCCTTGAATATCCCTATCAATACTAATCGCAGGTATCACATCTTCATCACTTCCAAATGGTCTTAACTCATCCATAGGTTTATTTTGACTAAATAATGAAATTGCTGTTGATAATGTTGACTTACCCGTTCCATTCATTCCATATTTTATATTAAGTTTTTCTTCTTCTAAGAAAATTTCTCCTCTAGAAATGTTATTGCAATTTTCTATTGCTATTTTTATTTTTGACAATTCAATACCCCTTTCCTAATATAATCCTCCCATTAAATAATTTTGTCTTGCAATCCTCTAATATAAATTCTTTTCAACTTCTTCACTTTTTATTTTTAATATACTTTCCACATTATTTACTACGTTGCTTTAATTTTGTAATATATTCACACCACTGTCTTATATCTTATTCCTTATGTTCCGGCAGCATCCCCTTGATCTTCACGCCACTCAGATCCACATCCAGCACGATCTTCACCATCCAAAAGAACAGCAACAGTACCAGCATCGGGATCACGCAGGAAGTAATGATCATCACGGCAACCGCCTCGATAAAGTGATTCAGGGAATTCTCCACCTTCTGTACCAGATCTTCGGTAGAAATCGTCACATTTTCCACGACATTTGCCACCGAATCTTTAGCGCCGGAAATGGCATCTTTTGCCCAGTCGAAAATGTTTGAGACAGAGCCGGAGTTATTGTTTTCCTTCTCCTGCACATTACCTGTAACAGTTCCAGAAGCTTCTGTTGTTCCGTTTCCGAATGTTTCCGTCGCATTAGTGTCATCCGTCATGTCACTGTTTTCCAGTATGCTCTGTGTGTTCTTGGCATCTTCAATGGTTGCTTCGATCTGGGCCTGATAGGTATCACCGATGAGGTCGGAGATCTTCACACTGGCGGGAACCACGAGGGAGATTGCCAAGCCAAACACAGCCAGTTTTGCTGCCAGTTTTCGCACGGTGGCATTTGCAAAAATCAGGTTAAATATCCACAAGCCGCAGGCAATCGGAATCAGGTAGGTAAATGCCACATAGCCGGTAATCGTCACAAGATATTTTTCCAGATAGATAGCGCAGAGGACCACCAGCAGATATCCGCTGACATCTGCCATTTTCTCCGCAATGGGTGTTGCCGTGTCGCCCGGAAGCAGGGTGATCAGCGCCGAAGTCACCGTGGATGCCGCCGTCAGTTCCATGACAGTCTGTTTTTTCTCATCCAGAGAGGCAATGGTCTTCTGATGATTCTCCGGTGCGGAGGCGTATTTTCCAATGACCGTTACCGATAAAATGGCAACCAGTAATAAGATCACTGCTATGATACATTTTTTATATTCAAAATTATTTTTCACGTTTGAACCTCCCTGTGTTCTATTTTTTCTCCGAATATTTTTTCAACAAATCAGCGTAAGTATTAACGGTTACATTGTTTTACAGTCCTGATAATGTTCTCATTACCAGATCTACATCTTTATTTTCCAATTCCTGAATAATATGTAGATATGTTTTCTGCGTAGTTGTCATACTTGCATGTCCCAGTCTTCTAGCTACACTGGCAATGGATACACCCGCAAATAAAAGTAGCGACGCATGCGTATGACGAAGACCATGAATAGAGATTACCGAGATTCCACACTCTTTACAGTGTCTGGCAAGTACATCATTTACTGTGGAATTATATATTTTTTCCTCTCCTACAAAAATAGGTTTATCCTCCGGTAAATTTTTAACCAGTTCTGAAAATTTCACTACTATTTGCCAGTCTATCTGTATTTTTCTTACGGATGATTTATTTTTAGTGGGCAGGAATCCTCCGTCCCCCTTATAATCCCATGTCTTACTTACAGACAGCGTCTGCCTTGCAAAGTCAAAATCCGCCGGTGTAATCGCCAGGGCTTCCGAAAATCGCATACCCGTTTTTGATACGAGAAGAATAAACCAATCCCAATTTGGATTCTCCTTTATATCAAGATGTGCAATCAAAGTATGAAGTTCAAACTGGTTAAAATACTTGATTTTCTTTACTTTTGGTGTCTTTCCCTTGATGATTGCCTTTCTGGTAGGATCTCTTTCAATTAATCCCTCGTCTACTGCATCAAGAATTGCCCCTTTCAGTTGATGATGAAAATCCAGGGTTGTTTGTCTCTCATGCTCTTTTGCATAATCATTTAAAAGCTGTTGATAGGCATTTCTTGTTAATTCTGATACTTTCAACTCCGGAACAAGCTTCTCCACCCACTTATGTGTCATCTGATATTTTGCCAAAGTTGCTTCCCTGATGGCATCTCTTTTGTACACTTCAATCCATTGTTTATAATATTCGCAAAACAGTTCTGTACTGTTCATATCATTAAGCATAAGCTTCCTCCATTTCTTGTACTACTTACGCTGATATGAACAGTACAGAATACTAATTGTTCAACAAGGGGGTGACCTCCTCGTCCAATGTCTTTTTTAAGTCTGCGATTAACATTGTATAATATTTAAACTTAGGAATTGCCTGCTCCTGCGTAGCCTTATAACTAGGGAAATCTGCCGTTATCTTAATAGCATTCTCATTTGGAATTTCTCCATTGCGATAATGCGTTGCCGCATACATAACATCATCTTTTGAAGCACACCATGTAATACAAAATTCAGATACTACTTTTTCTATACAGTTATGCTTCATATTCTCTATGACATTGCGAATAGACTTCCCCTTATATCTGTCTTCATCCACTTCAATATCACATACCAAGTCAGACATAAGTGCTGCTACCTTAGGATTCTCTTTGCTCAAATCCCCTATATATTGCTTCACTTCCTCAATTTGTTTCTGACGCTGTTCAGGCGCAACTTCTTCATCGTCACTAGGTGTTACAATGTTCTGAATCAAATTTATAATATACTCATAGTCAATCTTGGTATGACTATATGCCATAAGCTCATAATCCATATTAATCGTCGGTTCTTCGTCACCATCTTGAGGATCATCAGGCTTCGGCCGTACCTCTTCTTTTACGTTCAAATAATGTGCCACATAATCTTCATATTCGTCTTGTGTTATGCCATATTCTTCTAACATGCTGTCATCATACTGTGTAAAGGATTTCAACTGTGCAAACAGCTTGTCAAAATTCTGGAACATCTTTATAAATACAATCTTTTCTTTCCTTGACATTCCGGGAATCTCTTCCGGAGTCTCTGCCGAAACTCTAAGTGCCTTCAATGCTTTACGAAATGCCGGTTCTATTTCATCCCACTCTGCCACTAATGCCGATTCCGTACTTCCTGCAGAATAGAGTTTTACTGCATTATCTACACTTTCCTTAAACAGCTTTGGTGCCTGAAATGTAACAATTTGACCATACGTCTTATTTTTATCATAGATACGATTGGTTCTGGAAAAAGCCTGAATCAAATCATGTGGGCCCATAGGCTGCCTATCAATAAATATAGTAGACATACAAGGTGCATCAAAACCTGTTAATAATCTGTCTACAACAATTACCAGATCCAATTGTTCATTTCTACTCTGAAATTTTGGATCCTTTCTTGCCAAACGCTTATTCAAATTTCCATTATAGCTCTGTATTTGAGCAAGTTCATATTTCGTACCAAACATTTCATTATAATCATCTAACGATTCTTGCATCTTCTGCTGGTTCACATGAGAACCTTCTTCATTTTCCGTAACGGAATACGTTATTGCAAATTTAGGAAAATCCGGCAAAACCTGCTTTATTCTTTCATCTATCTGTAATTCTGTTTCTCCATTTTTTACCCTTTTGAGCAAATCATAATATTTCTGAGCCATCTGAATAGAACTGGTTGTTAATAGTCCTTCATATGTTTTTCCTTTTCCATTTTGGAATCCTAATTTGTGATATGATTTATTTAAAATCACATCCAGTACACTGAGCATATGCGCTTCACTTTCATATATGCTACTATCAGTTTCATCTGCCATATTTTTCGGTCCATTATGCTCTACCTGAAATCCCAGTACTGCGTTATCATGGATTGCATTCTGAATGGTATATTTATGTAACTGTTTTCCATATAATTCTTCAGTGGTACGTGGCAAATCTCCCATTTGAGGATATGCATTTTCTGCGAATCTTGGTGTCCCGGTAAATCCATACCATAATGAATTTCTAAAAAATCTTTCTAACTCTCTTTTTGTTCCGGGTGTCACCGCTCTATGGCACTCATCTACAACAAATGCAATTTTGAGATTTTTTATTTTATTATACTCTGATGTGCCTTCCTCCAATTTTTTTGTAATAAGTCTCTGTAATTTTTGAATTGTTGTCACAATTACCTGACGATCATCCGATTTTAATTTTCTTTTTAAATCGAAAACATTGTCCGTTTCATCCACATCAATAATGTCATTATTCGCATATGCCTGAAATGCCATTGTGGTCTGTGTATCTAAATCTTTTCGATCGATCAGGAAAATAGTTTTATCAATAGTTGGAATATCCATCAGCAAATTTCTGGTTGCTTTATAAGACGTCAGAGTTTTTCCCGAGCCTGTTGTATGCCATACATAACCGGACTGTCCTGTTTTGGACGCATCACGAATAGCCTCTATTGCGTGTATCTGATAGGGGCGGAGCAAAATCAGTCGCTTGGCGTCTTCATCCAAGACTGTATATCTTGCTATCATCTCATGTGCTTCCGGAATTCGGAGTACACTCTTGGCAAAATCAAGATAATCTGAAACAGGATTATTCTCTCTATCCAGCCATCCACTAATAAATTTAGGATTCAGATCTGCATCACTTGCTGCGGAGAAATATCTCGTATCCACACCGTTGCTGATAACAAACATTTGCACTGCTGAAAAAATACCTGTAAATTTACCTTCACCAATGTACTTTTTGATCTGCCAAAATCCATCCATGTAAGAGTGTTGCTTGTTCTTTAGCTCTATATGTATCAGAGGCAGACCATTGATCATAAGGGTGACATCAAATCTTCTGTTTTGTCGGCTATCCTCGTCCGCCAGTGCTCTATACTGGTTAATCACCTCATAGACACTGCTACCGCCAGCAATATGTTCATGGTTCATCACAACCAAATGGAGTTTCTCAGTATCTCGCTGTACATGGACCATAACCTTTCCATTTTCACCAACCAGCCATTCTCCTGCTTTATAGAATGAAGAAAACTGCAATTGGTTCTTCACCTGTTCAAATTCAGAATCAGACAAATGGTCTCCATTCAATCTTTCTTTATTATTCTGTTCCAGAATATATCTAAAATTATTCCAAAGATCTTCCTCTGTTTTTAAATCATTCCGGTAAATCCATTGTGAATCCCCATAAATCAACTGTTCAATAAGTTTTTGTTCTATTACTGCTTCTAATTCCGCCATAGTAGCCTCCCAACACAATTAACTTGGATTTTTCAACGTGTACTTTTACCACATATATCTTGTCTGATGCCTTAATTTGTATAAGTAATTTCTATTTTAGTATACCATATCTTACTACTTTTTTGTTTATTCTATATTTTAATTTGGCTTACGATTGTTTGCATCGTTTTATGGTGATTTTAATGTGTCGGTGTACTTGCGATGGTGAAGAGTGATTAGATGGTCGAGCTGATTAAAATATGCTCCAATTCGCATCTGCTCTTTCATATTTGTTGGCATCATTAATTCTAAACTTTTCAGCTCACTTGCTTTCACCAGAGGTTGTCCAGTACCAAATGAAAGCTTCTTAATATCGAACCGAGTAAGCAACTGATAGAGAAATTCTATATTCTGTGATGCCTGTATAAATACTGTATTATCGCTGATTTTAACCTTTCCCGCATGCCGATATAAACTACCTGCATTTGCTCCAACACGAGCTGTTAAGATAAAATCTCCTTCATAATCATACTCATCATCATATCCAATCACAGAAGTAGAACCAAGAATCGGATATTCACCAGACGAACCTTCTTTATCAAATTTACTCTTGCCAGTATCTACAGAGTCAACCACATCTGATAACTTACGCTGTTCCCAATCGTTATGTAGTAACTTGAGCAAAAGATGGCACTTACACTGGTGAAGAGTGATGAGGTTAGAGAGCCGTTCCAATACATTGACTATTTTATCCTGTTCATCTTTATCCTTCGGGATACAAAGCGATCCATCTAGAAATTCTTTATCCGTTATATTAACATTATTTCTTGCCCCAATATTTACAAGTGGAACCAAGTATGCATCCAGTCTTTCCTTACTTTCAAAGTATGCCTGAATAATTGATGGATTGATTACATCAACACTGTGATAAACACAATAAAGAGTAGGAACTATGCCGTTTTCACCCTTACTTGTCCTAATAATTCCATTAGGAAATCCTTTAATTGGAGACTTCGTGTATATTACATCGTTTGGAAGTACTACCTTGTAATTTTTTACGGATTCATCCGTTGCTCTTAAGCCAAAATAAATGTGTTTCTTCTGTAATTCTGTTCCTAACGAGGCTGCTAAAACATCATCTCTAGTATAGCTCCCATCATTTCTTTCACTTGATAAATAGAGTAACTCAGATAACTTACGCTGTTCCCAAACAAGTGTAACTTTTTCTAAAAATAAATATTTTTTCGCTGGTGAAGAGTGATGAGCCTTTCTAGTTTCTCAAAATACTTTCCTATTTTCTTTTGTTCTTCAATATCTTGTGGTATTCTCAGCTCCGTCTCAAAGAAATCTGCTGGTGCAATATTCAAAAGTCCATGATTTCTCGCTCCTTCTGCCGCAATCTCATGAATACCTTTATGCCATAAATTTGTACTGTAGTACGATACCAAAAAATCGGAATCTACAGGATTATTTTCTTTTATTCTAAATACGATATAAAGTGTTGACAATACGCCATTTTCATAACGATCCAGCCTTTTAATAGCTCCCCAAGGAGCATCTGTTGAAGTGCTTCTATTATAAGCGAATTCTCCATTCTCAATCAGATAGTAACCACTGACATCTTTACTTGCTACTCTCTTATCAAAGAATTCATTCTGATCAATGAGTCCATATTGAGCCGATATTGTAAGCGGTAACTCTGAGACTAAATCTTGATTTTTCCTTGTTACACGATCGACCAAATTTCTCAACTTACGCTGTTCCCAAACAGACCCTGGTTATTTGAGTATAATGAAAACAATATTTGTTTTTTTGATATATTATAATCTAATTATAGTCTGCAAAAATCAAATGATCTTTATTTATAATTTTGAAGCTTACGATGTGTATCATCGCAAGCCCCAAATTATACTATTCCTAAAGTTATTTTTTCTACCAAATGACTGCTTATAAAATTTTACAATATTTTTTCGTTTTTTGCTTATACAAACATATTCTGAAGCATAAATTTCTTCATACTTTGTAATTGTTCACACTTATGCTGGTGAAGAGTGATGAGGCAGTCAAGCTGATCAAAAAATGCTCCCATCTTCTTCTGCTCCTCTAAAGATGGCATCTTCATTTCGCACTGAATAAGCTTGTCATAATAGAAATAAAGACGCACGCTTCCTTCCTGTAGCCTTTCAATCCATTTCGGAAAATGATCTGACTTAAACCAATGCCACATGAATCTATCATCAACATAATCCGCAGTCTGAAATACTTCATAAAGTGAGCTAACTATTACATTTTCAGTACCTGTATAGTACCCAATCGAACCAACATTTATTCTAGCGGGATTATATGCAAATGAACTGGGCGGAACAATATTGTAGGCTGTTGTATCAACCTCTGCCATATAGCCAAAGTCGTCATGTGCTTCCTTTTGGGATATAAAACCTCTATCATTGGTTACTGCATAGCACTCTAACTCAACACCTGCTTTATTTCTTACAGCTACATTTTTGACAAATTCCGAAAACTTACGCTGTTCCCAAGCATCAGTAAAACCAGCAAATCGAATTTCCGGAACAGTTTGTCCATTTTGTGGAAACATTTTTTGTAACATATATTTTTTTAATTTTTTTGTTTCTTCACACTTTCGCTGGTGAAGAGTGATGAGGTGGTCAAGGTTGGAGAAAAACTGTCCAATTTGCTGTTGCTCTTCCTCTGATGGAACCATAAACTCCATTTTAGAAAACATATATCCCGTAATCTGGTTAATAGTGGCTCCCATATTCTTTGCAATTTCATTTTCAAATGCCGATGTATCAAGTAATGCATTTACAAAAGAAGAATGTTCTGAACGTATTCCATTCATAAATGCTCCAATCACTGTATTTGGCATGGAAGCCTTAATTTGTGCATGTTTTCCGATAAGTGCACGCGAACCATTTCTTACAACAACAATAATATCACCTACCTGCACATTCTCAGATGTAGCAACTTTATCATTCACATATACATTATCAGCATCTATAATTTCTCCATTTTTTACATTAGAAGATCTCAAAACCAATGTTCCCATTTCCTGAACATCATCTGGTGTATAAGTCAAACCATTAAAAAATGAAACAAATTCAGGAAACTTACGCTGTTCCCAATCGTCTGTGTATCCTTTAAATCTAATTTTAGGTTTTGCCATGTCCATCACCCCTCCATCTTTCTAATTAACTCATTCAAAGCAAACATGACATCTTCATCCGGTGACGTCAATTCTTTCATAAGTAATAAAAAGTCTCCTTGTGCCTGTTCCAGTTCCTTGTCCGTGTTTGTCATACTTACCAAAAGTTCATTTAGATCAATCTCTTCTTCCTTCTCAAAATTATCTACATATCGAGGAATATTCAAATTGAAATCATTTCGTTCAATGTCTTCAAAACTTGCAAGGTATGCTTCTTTATCTACCGTTACTCTTTCGTTATAAAGTTTCATAACTGAATCAATATGTCCATCGGTCATTGCATTCTGTTTTTTACCTTTTTCAAACTTTTGTGAAGCGTCAATGAAGAGAACATCTCGACCTTCTCTGTGTTTTTTCAAAACCACAATACATGTAGGAATTGATGTATTGTAGAAAAGGTTTGCCGGCAATCCAATAACCGCATAAATATTACCGGAGCGAAGTACTTTTTCTCTTATCTTACCTTCTGCCGCGCCACGGAAAAGTACACCATGTGGTAACACAATTGCCATTGTTCCATTACTTTTCAGATGATACAAGCCATGCAATAAAAAAGCATAATCGGCTTTTGACTTGGGTGCAAGCACACCATAATCACTAAATCTCTCATCCTGTAAAAATCCTGCAGCAGCACTCCATTTGGCGGAATACGGTGGATTCATCAACACCATATTGAAATCCGTTTCTTCGCCAGTCGGCCAGTCTCCGTCAAGCGTATCACCATTTCGAAGGACTTGATTTTCCGGTACTATTCCGTGCAAAAACATATTCATTCTGGCCAGGTTATATGTCGAGGTGTTCAGTTCCTGTCCATAATATTTAATATAATTAGGTTCTTTCGCATATTTTTTTGCATTTAACAAAAGAGATCCCGAACCCATGCAAGGATCATATACAGATAATCCTTTTCTATCTTCCTGTCCTGCGATTGCTATTCTTGTCAAAATCTTTGATACTGCCTGCGGCGTATAGAACTCTCCCGCTTTCTTTCCTGTTTCCGATGCGAACTGACCAATAAGGTACTCATAAGCATTTCCCAGAATCTCTGCATCTGAATTCAATAAATCTGCTTTATCAATTTCCTTAATCAAATTTGAAATAGTATCACTCTGTTTTTGATCTCCGGTCCCCAAACGATTAGAATATAAGTCAATATCCGTAAATAAATCTGCAAACAAAGGGTCGCTTTGTTCAATATTATTAAAGGCTTTCTGCAACTGCTCTCGATTAAATGAATTGTTCCTTGCAGCATCAGCAAAACATGTATATGTGAGTTCCGGTTCAATTACGTAATGACATTCTGACTTGATTTGTTCTTTTAATTCTTCTGCGCTGCTATCTTCCAGAGCTTCTTTATATGCTTCTAAAGCAACCTTTAAGTTCTCCGGCTTTTCATCATAGATCAAATCATACACCTTGATTAAAAATGAATCCGAAAGATACTTATAAAAAACAATTCCTAATAAGTAGTCCTTATACTCATTAGCATCCATTTTAGAGCGAAGAATATCCGCTCCACTCCATAACACACTGATTAAATCCTTACTGTTTTCTAACTCTGCCATTTTTTTCTCCTTTTATTTATTCTTCAACATATTTTTTAACATAATCTATATTATAAAGCGGAATATTCGTCATCCATTCCTGCTCTCTGTAATCCGACATTGACGTCCGGATCGCATATTTCGGATGATATTTTTCGCAGAACATCTTCAGGCTCTTCGCTCTGAGGTTTTCCTCCGCTTTTACCTCTATGGGAATTACGGAAGTTTTCCCCTGCACCATGAAATCAATCTCTCCGGAAGAGTTTTCCGTGCTGTAATAATAGGGAATCACTCCCACTTCAGAGATCAACTGCTGGAGCACGTACTGTTCTGTTAAAGCTCCCTTAAATTCTGTAAATATCCGGTTTCCGTCGATAATCACCCTGGCATCCAGATCCGTCATGGCAATCAGCAATCCGATATCCAGCAGGTATATTTTAAATGCATCCAGATTCAGATAAGCTTTTAATGGTAACGCCGGTTTGCTCACACGGTTTACTTTATGGATCAGTCCACAATCCAAAAGCCACTGGATTGCCAGTTCAAAATCTTTTGCCCTGGCGCCCTCTCTCACCTGCCCATAGATATATTTTTTATTTTCTTTTGCCAGCTGCATCGGAATGGAATCCCACACCAGGTTCAATCGGGGAACCAGAGAATTCTCCGCATGCTTGGAAAAATCCTGGCGGTAATAATTCAGCAGATCTTTCTGAATCTCTCTGACCCGCCCGAAGTCTTTATCATTCACATAGGACTGGACCACTTCCGGCATACCACCGACATAATAGTACTCTCTCAGACGATCCTTGTATTTGGAAGCGAAGGTATTGATCATCTGCGTATCCCCGGACTGCAGAAGCTCTGCAAATCGTTCTTCACCCAAGGCGTACAAAAATTCCTGAAAATTAAGCGGATACAGATCCATGAAGTCAACTTTGCCCACCGGGAAAGAGGTGCCCTTGTGCATCGCCACACCCAGCAGGGAACCGGCAGCTACAATGGCATATTCCGGAGCATTTTCGCAAAAATACTTTAAAGAGGATAGTGCCTTCGGTACTTCCTGGATTTCATCAAAAATAAGTAAGGTATCTTCACTTTTGACCGAAACACCTGTTTCCACGCTGATCGCCAGAAGAATCCTTTCTACATTGATCTCTCCATCAAACACCTGTTGCATACGGGGATTACTGTCAAAATTGACATACGCTGTTTTCTCATAACAGGTTGCTCCGAATTCCTTCATAAGCCAGGTCTTTCCTACCTGCCTGGCTCCGCGGATGATCAACGGCTTTCGGTTCTTTTTTTCTTTCCATTCTTTTAATCGTTCCAATGCAAACCGTCGCATGTCTGCCTCCCTTGTATTATTCACAATAGTTATCTACTTCTACTCTATCTCAGTAAAATTGCCTTGTCAACAGAAATAAGTCCTTAAAACTGTATATGTGATACACTTTTAAGGACTTATTTCTGTAATTTATTACACTTTTCAGGACGTTACCTCAAAAACCGCCGCAACAACTTCTCTTTTTTCTCATCATATCTCTGGTACCGTATCGGCAGATCCATCCATGTCTTTTTGTCCACGATACTCCGATAATGGCTAAAGGTCTCGAATCCGGTGCGGCCGTGATACCCACCCATGCCGCTCTCGCCCACACCTCCGAAAGGCATGGCGCTGGTGGCGAGATGAATGATGGTGTCATTGATGCAGCCGCCGCCAAAATGGCAGTGATCCAAGATCCGTCTCTGGGCTTTTTTATCTTCACTGAAGAAATACAGTGCCAACGGATGAGGATGTTCCTCCACACAGCGGATCGCCCAATCCACAAAATCTCCCGCGGCAGCATGGGTTCCAGAACTCTCGCCGCTAAAATCATTTTGTGCAATGCTTTTCTCCGTATCATACGCATTATAAGTCACCACCGGCAGAATCGGTCCGAAGATCTCTTCTCCCATCACGGCATCCGCCCAGTCCACATCCGTCATCACCGTAGGCGCAATGCGCAACGTCTTCTCGTCATACTGTCCGCCGCAGACGATTTTTTCCGCATCCATCAAACCCAACAGTCTGTGAAAATGCTTTTCGTTAATGATTTTCCCGTAATCCGGATTCTGCAGGGGATCTGCTCCAAACTGCCTCGCGATCTCCGCCCGGATGGCTTCCACCAATCGGTCGCGGATCCTGGCATCGCACAACACATAATCCGGTGCCACACAGGTCTGCCCGCAGTTTAGATATTTTCCGAATACGATCCTTCTCGCCGCCAGCGGAAGCTTCGCCGTAGCATCCACGATACAGGGACTTTTCCCGCCCAGCTCCAGCGTCACCGGAGTCAAATATTCCGCAGCACTTCTAAGCACCTCCCGTCCCACGGTCTTGCCTCCGGTGAAAAAAATCATATCAAACCGCTGCTGTAACAATGCCTGATTCTCTGCTCTGCCGCCGGTGATCACCGCCACATATTCCGCCTGGAAGCATTCTTCCAAAATCATTATTAACACTGCTGCCGTCGCCGGAGCATAGGCACTGGGTTTTACCACTGCGGTATTCCCTGCGGCAATAGCATCGATCAGTGGATCCAGTGTCAATAGCACCGGATAATTCCATGGACTCATGATCAGCACGGTACCATAGGGTGACGGAGACCGGAAGCTCCTCGCCGCGAACTGCGATAACGGTGTCGGCACTCTCTTTTCCCGCATCAGCCCCCGCAGGTGTTTCTGCATCCAGGTCAGCTCCGAGAGCGTCAGTCCGATCTCGCACATGTAGCTTTCCATCCGGCTTTTCCCAAGATCCTGTTGCAGTGCATCATTCAGTTTGTCCTCATGATTCTGCAAGGAGGTCTTCAACTTCTCCAGCTGTTTTGCCCGAAATTCCCGGGAAAGCGTGGCTCCCGTAGCAAAATATTCTCTTTGTCTGCGTAATATCGTCCGGATCTCCTGCTCTGTCATAGTGCCTCCTGCTTCTATTCTTTATACTGCCATAACTATTCAGAACCCTATTCACAAAAACACCTCTGAATAATTACATACTACCCAATTTTGAGTCTCGGTGCAACCGCTTCCCTGCTCATCCTATACACAAAAACGGCAGAGTTCTCACCCCACCGTCGTTTGTCTCTTCCTATCTTGATCTCATTTCTCCTATTTCCATGCAAAATTTACCATTCCGTACACATAGATGAACAACACTGCCGCCGGTACAAAATATTTGAACACCGGCTTCATCCACGGCTGGACCTTTAAGCCCTTGCCGGCATTTGCTTCCTCCAGGAATTTGTCCCAGCCCCAGCCGACCTTATAACAACAAAATACTGCCAGAAGGATCGAACCTATGGGCATGATATTATTCGACACCAGGAAATCCCAGAAATCGAGCCAGGTCGTCCCTGCTGCAAACGGCTGAAAATGAAATACACTGAAGCCCAGTGCTGTCGTCAGAGCTAATAGGAAACATCCGGCACCACACGCCACGCACCCTGCCGGTCTGGACCATCCGGTCAGTTCCCGGACCATGGCCAGAATATTTTCACACACACCCAGCACTGTGGACATGGCTGCGAACACCATGAACAGAAAAAATAAGGTTCCCCACCATCTGCCACCTGCCATGTGGTTAAATACGGTCGCCATAGTATCGAACAGAAGGCTGGGACCCGCCGTCACTTCTACATCATAAGTGAAGCATGCCGGAAATATAATGATACCGGCGATCACTGCCACCAGTGTATCCAGGATAATAATATGGATAGACTCACCCATGAGAGAACGGTCCTTGCCGATATAGCTTCCGAAGATCGCCATACCGCCCATTCCCACGGACAAGGTGAAAAATGCCTGATTCATGGCGCCCACCACCACAGAACCGGTGATTTTGGAAAAATGAGGGATCAGATAGAAGCTCAATCCCTCTCCTGCTCCCGGAAGTGTAAAGCTGTGCACCGCCAGCACCAGCATCAGCACGATCAATGCTGACATCATATATTTGGTAATACGTTCCAGTCCACCCTGCAGATGGAAGCTTAAAATGGCAAAAGCGATCAGCAAAGTGACTAACAGATATGTCACATTCACCGAGGGCGTCGTGATCATTTTTTCAAAACCGAAATCCTGATTCTGCCCTGTCAGAAATTTTACAAAATAATAGAGGATCCATCCGGACACAACCGCATAGAAAGCGATCAGCGCAATGTTTCCGATGAGACAAACGATGCCCCACAGATTCCATTTGCCTCTGCCGCCGGATAATTTCCGATACATATAAAGGGGACTCGTCTGCGCCGCGCGCCCCACGGAGAATTCCATGATCATGGCGGGCAGGCCCAGCACGATCAGGCAGATCACGTAGATCAGCATGAAGCTTCCGCCACCGTTCTGCCCGCACATCCACGGGAATTTCCACACATTTCCGCAGCCGATGGCGCACCCCGCCGACAGCATGATAAATCCCAAACGACTCCCCAGTCTCTCTCTGTTTTCCATACCTCTGATCCTTCCCAAAACTACTTATTCTAAACACGGGATACGGCATATATTTTTGCTGTTTCCCCACATTTTCGCCATCTTTTCACATTGACAGCCCTATTTTCTCATTATATAATTTTCTTAAATATTTGAAAAACAAATTATTTACATTGCATTGATCGAAGAATTGAATTTACAATATAGAAAGTGTATCTACTCTATGGATGTCAAAAATCTGGAAACCTTTGTTATGGTGAACGAACTGAAGAGCTTTACGCTGGCGGCCGGACGTCTGGGTTATACCCAGTCCACCGTATCCTTTCAGATCAAACAATTGGAAAAGGAGCTGTCCATCCCTCTGTTTGAGCGGATCGGGCATACCGTAACCCTGACCAACGAAGGGGAGAAGCTGTTACCCCTGGCCCAGCAGATCCTGCGTCTCGCCGCCGAAGCCACCCACATCAGTGGCAACACCGCTCCGGAGGGTCTGGTGCGGATTGCCATTGCAGAGTCCCTGGCCAGCTGGGAATTTCACAGCCGTTTTAAAGATTTTCATGAAAAATATCCCGGAATCCGGTTGAAGATCATCGCTACCAGCACTGACGAAATGTTCCAGATGCTGGGACAGAATCAGGTGGACATTGTATACACGCTGGACCGCCGTATTTTTAATCACAATTATGTGACCGCGTTCGAAGCTCCGGTGGACATTCACTTCGTCACCGGTGCCGGTCACCCCTTAGCCGGACAGACTCAGGTCACCCTGGAACAGATTCTGGAATATCCTCTGATCCTGACAGAGAAAAACATGAGTTACCGGGCTGCACTGGATGATCTGCTCTCCCAAAACGGCAAGGAGACAATGCCTATCATGGAGGTGGGTGATACCCAGCTGATCCGCAATCTTCTGTGTCAGGGTCTCGGCATCTCCTATCTGCCGGAGTTCGTTATAGCAGAAGATCTGGCAAAAGGAAATCTCGTCAGTCTCCCCATGACAGAGATTCATCCGGATATCTGGCGGCAGCTTCTGTATCACCGGAACAAATGGATCTCTCCGGAACTGAAATGTGTAATAAAATACCTGCAGGAGGAATAATCCCCTGCAGGTTTTCTATTTTGTCATCTTATCCTCTGAAATTTCTAGAATCCCATCAGCAAGCCGATACTATGTACCAGGAAGGCTGCCACCCATGCCACCAAACACTGCCAGAGTACCACGGCAATGGCCCATTTTCCACCCAGTTCTCTGCGTACAGAAGCGATGGCTGCCACGCAGGGAGTATACAGCAGACTGAATACCAGTAACGACGCGGCTGCCAGCGGGGTAAGTACCATGGCAATGCTGCTGCCGAACAATACTTCCAGGGTTGCTACCACACTTTCTTTTGCCATGAATCCACTGATCAGAGAGGTACAGATCCGCCAGTCACCCAGGCCGAGCGGTCGAAACAGCGGTACCAGCAGACCGGATACCATAGCCAGCATACTGTTTGCCGAATCCTCAACAAGATTCAGTTTCAGGTCAAAGCTCTGCAGGAACCATACCACGATGGTAGCGATGAAAATCACAGTGAATGCTTTCTGTAAAAAGTCTTTTGCCTTTTCCCACAACAGTTGCCCTACATTTTTGGCTCCCGGCAGACGGTAGTTCGGCAGTTCCATTACAAAGGGCACCGGTTCTCCTTTAAACAACGTGCCCCGGTATAAAAATGCTACCAGGATTCCCATCAGGATACCAAACAGATACAATGCCGACATGATCAGTCCGCCTTTTCCCGGGAAAAATACGCTCACGAAGAACGAATAAATCGGTAATTTTGCGGAGCAGCTCATAAACGGTGTCAGCAGGATCGTCATCTTACGGTCTCTCTCACTGGTCAGTGTTCTCGTGGCCATGACTGCCGGAACCGTACATCCAAACCCGATCAGCATTGGCACAATGCTTCGTCCGGACAGACCGATCTTTCGAAGCAGCTTATCCATAACGAACGCCACACGGGCAATATAGCCGCTGTCCTCCATCAGAGACAGGAAGAAAAACAGAGTGACCACGATGGGCAGGAAGCTCAGTACACTGCCCACACCGGTAAAGATACCGTCTATGACAAGGCTTTGGACCGCACTGTTGACATGAGCTGCCGTCAATGCCGCATCGGTGATCTCCATCAATTTTCCGATTCCCAGTTCCAGCAGTCCCTGGAGCCATGCTCCGATGACATTGAAAGTCAGATAGAATACCAGCACCATGATCAGGATAAAACAGGGAATTGCCGTATATTTTCCGGTGAGGATCCGGTCGATCTTCTCACTGCGGATCCGTTCCTTACTTTCTTTGGGTTTTACTACTGTCTGCTCACATAATCTCTCGATAAAATCAAAGCGCATATCGGCAATGGCTGCACTTCTGTCCACGCCACGCTCCGCCTCCATCTGACAGACAATGTGCTCCAGCATTTCTTTTTCATTTTCATCCAGCTGCAGCTTCTCCAGAATCAAGTGGTCTCCTTCAATGGCTTTGTTGGCTGCAAAACGCAGGGGCAGCTTCGCAGACTCCGCATGATCCTCGATCAGATGGCATACCGCATGGATGCAACGGTGTACGGAACCGTCATGATCGTTTTTATCGCAGAAATCCTGCCGCAGCGGCCGTTCCTGATATTTTGCCACATGGACTGCATGGCGGATCAGTTCGTCCACACCTTCGTTTTTCGCAGCGGAAATGGGAATTACGGGTACTCCCAGGAACGCTTCCATGGCATTCACATCGATGGAACCGTGATTGCCGGTGACTTCATCCATCATGTTCAAGGCTACGACCATGGGAATGTTCATTTCCAACAACTGCATGGTCAGATACAGATTACGTTCGATATTCGTCGCATCCACGATATTAATGATAGCTCTGGGTTTCTCATACAGGATAAAATTACGGGATACGATCTCTTCACTGCTGTAAGGGGACATCGAATAAATACCGGGCAGGTCTGTCACCAAAGTATCCGGATACCCCTTGATGGAACCGTCCTTACGGTCTACGGTAACTCCGGGGAAATTTCCCACATGCTGATTCGAACCGGTGAGCTGATTGAACAGTGTAGTCTTGCCGCAGTTCTGATTTCCCGCCAGGGCGAACGTAAGTGTCGTTCCCTCCGGCAGAGGATTCTCATCTTTTTTCGAATGGTATTTTCCATCCTCACCTAAGCCCGGGTGCTCCGCATCCGTCACCCGGTCCAGCCCTTTATGTTCTCTTGTTCTCTTCGATATGGGTGCGATCTCGATCTGATCCGCTTCCGCCAGCCGCAACGTAAGTTCATAGCCGTGCACCTGCAATTCCATGGGATCCCCCATCGGAGCCAGCTTTACCACCGTCACCTCCGCTCCCGGGATCATGCCCATATCCAGGAAATGCTGTCTGAGTTCTCCGGAACCACCGACGGTTTCGATCACGGCGCTTTTACCGATTTCCAATTCTTTCAGTGTCATAACACTTCTGTATCCTTTCGTATCTCAACATCTTAATGTTCTGTGTTGTAACAGAAGTATTATAGCGCATTTGGTATTGAAAATCAGTATCAATTTTCTTTTTTATTTCCATATTTTTTTGAAAAATGGAATAAAAATGTAGAAAAAATTGGTGAAAGCAGTTACACTTAAAATAGCATCAATAAAAATAGGGAGGGAACTTATGAATATGAAAGAAAATAATAAATATCGTTATACGGATACCGCGGAACGCAATATCAGAATGAACCAGTTCTATATTATCGCTTCTTCGCTTTTGGCGATCGTGTTCCTGTTTTATCTGTGGTTAAAACTGGTAAATCACAACATTGCGCCCATTGTTACATACGCTAATACCATTCTGATCGCCGTTTTCTGTGTGATAAATGCCGTGACACACCTTCGAAATAAGGCGACACGACTATTAAAAGTCTTCGCTACCATCGAGATCGGCATTGAGTATCTGTTGGTTGGTTTACAGACAGATGCAAGTTTCATTCACTATGCGCTGATCGCCATTTTCATATTACAGATTCCTTATTATGAGAAAAAATCTCTGAAGAAAACCGCTTTGGGATTATTCGTGCTCTACCTGATCGTCATGATCGTTCAGGCTACGAAGGGAATCTACGGTCAGGATGTGAATGCCATCTGCTCTACCCTGCTGGTATTCCTGATTGGAATCATTATTATGGAAACCGGTAAGATTGCTATATTATTTAACAATGATGCCATCGATTCTTCCCGTGAAGAACATAAACATGTAAAAGAAGTACTGGATAATGTTCTGGACGTATCCCAGACCGTACATCAGGAGACCACCAAAACCACAGATCTTATGAACCAGCTGGTACAAACTACGGAATCTGTTGCCAACAGCATGCAGGAAATCTCCGATGCCACCAATATGACTGCCACCAGCATTGAAGAGCAGAGCCAGATGACCGGTACGATTCAGAATGCTATCGAGCAGACCAGTCATATCTCCGAGCAAATGGTTCAGATTGCTGAGGATTCTAACGAAAGCATCCGTAAAAACATGGCTGCTATGGAATCCTTAAAACAGCAGTCCGCCATGATCAAAGATACCAATCATTCCGTCACCGATGCCATGGCAAAATTACAGGAAAAGACAAAAGAGGTGGAAACTATCGCCGGAAGCATCATGGCAATCTCCGGTCAGACAAATCTTTTAGCCCTGAACGCTTCCATCGAAAGTGCCCGTGCCGGTGAAGCCGGACGTGGTTTCGCTGTTGTGGCACAGCAGATCCGTCAGCTGGCAGAGCAGACCAAGAGCTTTACTGAAGAGATCACCAAGATTACCAACGAGCTGAATGCCAATGCCAACATGGTAGTCAACACTATCAACGGTTCCATTGAAGCTACCGAACAGCAGGGCGAAAAGATCCTGGCTGCTTCCGAGACTTTCGAACAGCTGAACAAAAATATGGAAGCACTGGCTTCCCAGGTAGAAGAAGTAAATCACCACATTCTGGGCTTGTCAGAATCCAATAATAAGATTATGGAAAACATCTCCCATCTGTCCGCTGTAACCGAAGAAGTTACCGCCAATGCCGAACAGGTGCACACCATGAGCCAGAACAACCTGGATTGCGCAGAACAAGTAAAAACGGCAGTAGAACATATCCGCTCTACCACCGATGAGATGGAAACGCAGGAGGGTTAAACCTCCTGCGTTCTTTGATCTTACTATTTCAATTTCAAACCGTCTTTAAAAGCATTTCCTACTTTATCTCCCATTGCAAGATAAGTATTATTCACAGGATCATAGCTGATTGGCTTCAATTTCTTCGGATCGATCTTGCCATCCGTCAGGATGCTTTCGTCCGCATTGACGTTGACGATATCGCCCACCAGAATGCCGTCTTCAAAACTTTTCACCTTACATTCCAGCGCCATGGGAAGTTCATCGATCAACGGTGCATTGACAAAATCACTCTTGGCCGCATGGAAACCGGACTTTGAGAATTTATCAGGTACTTTCTTCGCAGATTCCACGCCCACATAGTCGCAGGCTACCACGGTATCTTCGGTTCCGATACTTACGGTAAATGCTCCGGTCTTTGCCAGATTCTCCGTGGTCTTATGCTCTGACATACTGATGGAGATCTCATTCATGTCCGTAATGATTCCCCATGCTGCGTTCATGGCATCGGGTACTCCATTTTCGTCATAAGTTGCAATGATCAGCACCGGCATGGGATACATTACCGGCTTTGCTCCAAAATTTACTCTGCTCATATTCGTCCTCCTTGTACTAAATTAATTTTTCCTTCCATTCTGCTTCCCGGAATCCGGTCAACACCAGATCCCCGTCCACGACAAACGGCCGCTTTACCAGCATTCCGTCCGTGGCCAGCAGCCGAAGTTGTTCCTCTTCCGTCATGTTCGGAAGCTTGTCCTTCAACTGCATGTTCTTATATAACACCCCACTGGTATTGAAGAATTTCTTTAACGGCAGCCCACTTCTGCTCTGCCATTCTTTTAATTCTTCGTAGGTGGGGTTGTCCTCTACAATGTGACGATCTGTATAGGTGATATTATGTTCCTCCAGCCACTTTTTTGCCTTTTGACAGGTGGAACATTTGGGGTATTCTATAAATAGCATGGGGACCTCCTAAATGTAGCAAAATTTATTTTTTAACTAAAGTCATTATAATTCACTTGATTATCTTAATTCAAGGTATAACTTTAACAGGAATTTCTTTATATACTTCAATATAAAAAGTCCCCCGCCTCACGGCGAAGGACTACACTTTCGACCCAACCATTTATATCCCGCATATCGGTCAGCGGTAAACTTTCATTACACCTACATTCTATCAAGCACGCAGGGGCTTCATATCGAACCTGATTGCACCGGTTTCTTCCTGCAATTCTCTTTTCGCCGTTTCAAGAATGCTTTCACCGGCTTCTCTATGTCCACCCGGAACTTCATAGGTGTCTCTTTCTTTATGCTTGCAAAATACCCATTTGCCATTGCTCTGTGAGACGATCACCGCAAACTTCAACAGGGAATCATCCACTGAGTCATAAAATTTTTCTTCCAGCATTTTCTTTCCTTGCCCTCTCAATTAAATCTGCCTTGAAACAAAATGTACCGTTTCTTTTCTCTGCTCAAGTATGTAAGGTATCAGTTCCAATGGATATACCTTCGTGTCCTTCCTTAGTTCCTCCAGCGGAATCCAGCAGAAATCCAGATTGATTCTCTCCTGATCCAGTTCATCATATCCATGAAACACCCCATCCATAGGAATACTATCGTCCAGTAAATGAACATTATAATATAAGCAGATCTGGTGGCAGGGTCTCTTTCCCCATGGAAAATAAATTTCGCCTATAGCCAGCAGATTATCTACCTCTATCTCAGCGTGAAGTTCTTCTTCAAACTCCCGTTTCAGCGTTTCCATGCTGGTCTCCATAGCCGCAACATGCCCGCCGATGATAGCATAGTCATCATTTTTCGGACGTTGCAACAGGATCTTTTCATTATGGATCAATATACCGCCAACCCTGTAGGAAAATACAAAATCATCGTTTTTAAATAGAATGTCCATGTGATCTCCCTTCACGTCAGATATACTCATCCTGTTTTACCTAAACTTTAAAATCAAAACTGTTATTCCCACGGAAATCATCATAAGCCCAAGCAAAATGACCAGCGCAATAACCTTTGCATTTTTCTCCATAAATCGGATAGGTGTCCCATACTTTTCATCAATGTTTGCATCTCCTCGCTCATTCCTGATATTCTGCTCCCACTCCAGATCCTTCAGTTTCATATATTCGTCATAATGGCGTTTTTCCAGACGGTCTTCCTCTTCGCGTACCAATAATTCCAGGTTTTCTTTATAAGAAGCCCCACAATTACTACACCCCTTTTCGTCTGTGCTTTTTCCCCTTATCTTATTATCACAGTATTCACAGGTAAATTCATAATCACTTGCAGGTTTATAAACCGGAGGCTCGCCGATTTCAAAATTGTAGTATTTATGACGTATCAGCTTATATTTTTGAATTGCCTGCATTGTAGTACTTATATATTCCGTTTCCTGTGTAATGGCTTCTTCCTGGGATTTCATATACTCTAAATACCTTTGATGCATGGCCCGTTTCTTTAACTGATACTCCTTGTTCTTTCCAAAATTACCGCCACAGGTTGGACATTTTTCATCCGCAGAAGATACCTTGGATCCGCAAAACTCACAGGTAAATTCAAAATTCTCCTGAAAATGATCCTTTTTGTAGGAAATGTACTTAACCGGTTTCAGGTCCTTACGTGCTCTAATGCCGGAAGAGAAAAACAAGTATGTAAGTAATAACAGGCCAAAGGTAATTGCTATATTAAAAAATACTGTTGAAAACAAACTGAAAAATTCCATAATAATGTGTCATTCCTCTTTCGTATTAAATATAATTCTTAACTAATCATATCATAGTAAATCCTATTTTTCATCTAAATCCCAAGAATGTACTGATTACAACTCTTGATACTTCATGCATGGGAAATATCTTAGAAAAATCCAGTTGCCATATCTCCATTTTCTGCTACAATTTGATCATAATAGTTGCGAAGCAACGTTAAGCACCGGAGGTGCGAATCATGATATATTATGATTATACCAATGTAAAAAATGAGGATAACACAAATGAGAAAAACAATTCTTCCCGTATTAATGACAGTAACAATTTCTTTGAGCCTATTGGCCTGCGGATCAAACAATGCAGGGGAATCCGAAACCATTCCCAATATTACGGAAGCAGAAACAACGTCCACCGCTGTCGAAGCAGAAAACACATCTACCGCCACAGAAGCAGAAGCCGGGCAGAATGAAACAACCACTGAAAACGAAATCACCGAAACCACAGAGGTGATAACCAAAGACTCCACAGAGACTCCCGCAACAGCGGAAGTGTCTAAAGAAGCAGAGAATAACATCATTTCTCCTCTTTCCTATGAGGATTTCAATATCAATGGATTTGGCTATAGTAATTACGTGGACTTATATGGAGCCGGAAATGGCTATGAAGATGTAGAACGTATTTCTATTATGACTACAAATTGTACGGCATATACTGAATACCCCGATCAAATGTCATCAGACACAGAAACTTCGCGTGGTATAAAATTAGGCGATTCCAGAGAACAGGTAATTGCTGCTTATGGAGAGCCCCGAAACGAGGTTGTATATAGATCTAAGGCCTATAATCATGATGGTCTGGAAAGCCAGTATAATTTGTGCTATTGCTATATTGATGAGCGCTACCCGGAAGTCTTTTTCAATTTATCCTTCAGTATGGATCAAAATGATAATGTGCTGGATATTTGCTATGAAGCAATATTGATGAAATGGTATAAATAATTAGTCGTTTAAAAGTATACCCTCAGGAGATATTATCTCATATCCCCTGGGGTATATTAACCTTATAGTTTTATTTCCAATTCGAGGCAATCCCATTCTTCCCCCATTACATTATACTCTTCTATTTCATCCTGAGGTACATCTTCAAAGCCTATTGCCTTATAGCAATAATAAGCGGATTCATTATTTTCAAAAACTCCTAATGAAACCTTGTCTGCGGCAAATATTTCTTTGGCATATTTTAGGCCTAATTTCAGCATATTTTTCCCATATCCCTGTCCGCGTTTTTCCGGATTGACAATTACAAAACCAAACCGTAGCTCTTCAAAAGATTCACTCGGCTTTCTCATAGTAAAAAATCCTGCTATCTCATTATCATCAATAGCAGTAAATGCCATAAGATTACTTACCGTGTTGAACTGCTCCACAGAAATTGGATATTCCCCTAAAACTCCTGCTGTCCATTTATAAAATGATTTCTCATCCTTTATCCATGACATAATTGTTTCCGCATCGTTTTTATTATAGGGTCTTAATCTTAACATACTTACCGCACTCTCTCATTCATCTAAAATTTTGTTTATCATATCCTGCTTGCCATTTGTGTACACAACCCTATCGTCTGCATACTTATTTTCCAAAAACTATTTGATTTCCCAGTGACCACTGTAACCACTTCCCACATATGCTTCATATTTCACCGCATCAATTCCAGTCTGTCGAACATATCCTACGATATTATCCTGTTCTTTATACACCTCGGAACTAAGTATATAAAACCATGCTCTATTATTGCCACTCGCATTAACCAAGCCAGCTTCAACTAGCTTTTTCTATCCTCTAATTCCTAATTCTTTTGCTATCCTCTTTACCTGCAATATGAAACTATCATTCTTTCGATCTTCTGACATTTCTTTTGTCGCAGTCATCGCCCATCTATAAATTTGTTCTATACTTCCATAACCTCTTTTAAATAATCTAGCGTACTTCACACAATTTTCTTTTGTAGGTGCATCTGACAAAATTATTTTTAATTCTTCATCTGTCCATTTACCTCCCTTATTAGACGTATCACGCTTTTCTTCGTTATCTTTCTCATAATCCACTAATAAACTATGTACTAATATCATTTTCTCGTCATATGACATTCCATCCACAGGATTATTTAATGTAGCAAATAAATTTTCTTTGAATTCTTTCCGTTTCATAGATATCCTCTCTTTAATATTATTTTTCAATCTTGTTTAGTACACCCTCAAAATCCATTTCCTTTATGTCCATGGTTTTGAACCTCCTCAGTCTCAGCTTTGGTGCGACTATTACATCCCTAATGTTTTTAAATACTTATATTAAGTTCAATAATGCCTGCACTTGTTCATAAGCATCCCTCTTGGTCATTTCTATACTTTCTTCATCCTCTAAATCCATAAAATCCGCTACATCTTTTGGTCCAGCATGATTTTCAGAAGCAAATTTACCTGCTAACTTATCTTTCGCCTCTATTACAATATTTTTATCCCTTACAGGTTCAAATTCTTTTGCCAGTTCTCTTACTCCACCGAAATAATGTTTGATAATAAAGTAAATATCGTAAGCATCCTTTACTTTTCCTCTTCCCATTGCTGCTGTTTTCATTATTATATAAGGGACTACTGCTACAACACTGACATTTGCAACATCTATTGCTCCATCTGGTCGTTCTGCTTCCACACTAATTTTCTGTGCCGGAAATTCAAATGCGAAATTGCCGCCAGTAGCCTTTAATGCCTTAATCCCCTGCACATGCTGACTTCTTCTCTTCAGTTGTGTACCACCATACATTCCTGCTAAAATATCTACATCTACATCATAAGATATTCCTTCCACCATCACTGTTTTTACAAAGGAAAAATATTTTTCCGGATGCTCCTTGTACCCGTTTTTATGAAGTATCCTCGACATATTCTGATAACCTTCATCCTGCAAAGTCAGATGATTAATCATAATATCTACATCCACACTTCCCACATGACCTTCTTGGGGAAACATTAAATCTGGAACCCAGCCTCCTATCACACGGATTTCATCTTCATATTCTTGAAAAATATTAACCAACTCTACTAGAACTCTATGTGCAGCCCGCTTCTGACCTTCCGAATAGTCTACGCTACTTTTCAAGTCTTCATCTCTTATCATCTAAGTATCTCCTTTTTCAAAACCGCATCTGCCATTTCTTCTCCCCTTCCCTTTATCTGCATACAATCCAAATATATTTGCAGAGGGGATACTACTGCAGACTCGCCAATTACCCTGTAATCCTTGATATAAGAATCATTTTCTAGTGGAAAAATAACCACATTTGAACCACTGTTTACTTCTTTCATGTCCAAATATCGAATTGCTTCCTGAATATCCTCCGGCGCTATATAGACATGTACCTTATTGTATCGTACCACCGGCGTATAACGCACTCCACCGGACAATCCGGTAAGATAAGAATCAATCCCCGTATCTGTCTTTAATTCCTTCAATCGCTCCTCAATAGCAGAGATATTATCTAAGCTATAGCAAGCATAGGATGTTATTTCTTTTTTACCATAATCCTTACTCCATTCTAGCAAGAGTGATTCTGGATCAATAACCTTATAACCATCCGGCAATTTTTCTACCCATGCGTTTTCTATCAAAACTTTCATCAGTTTGGATACCTGTCCAATGCTGCAATTCACCTTTTCCGATAGGTATTTAAGCTTCCATGTCTTAGTTACATCCGCGAACAACTCACGCAAAATACGTGAAGACACCACAGAAGTCCTTTCAAATATTGACACAGACCTTTGCTCTTTAGGTCTTGGATTCTTATTTCCTTTTTCTGACAAATAAATAGAATGACCCACAAACCAACAGTTTCCTGCATAGTCAAAATACCCCATTCCATTATCTTCACATATTTGTGCAGTTCTTTCTGAAATATATGGAGCAACCAATATGTTAACTTTCTGACTTTTATTCTGCTTTTCAATCAATTTTATAACTGTAGATGGAAACACCCTGTTCAAGAAGCTGGCATATATTTGAAACTCATACCCATCATCCATCTCCACAGATGCAATAAAACCATCTTCTGTTCTGCTGACAACTTCATACTTCTGAATATTAGGAAGTTTTAAAAACTTATTCTCAACACATGCTAATCCCACTCTATCTAGTTTCACTCATATCACCGCTTTCACTCATGTAGTGAAACTTATTATATCAGTGAAATTAAATTAAGTCAACTAAGTCATTCTCCAGCAGATAATTTGCAAAGGTAACAACTCTGTTGCATGCCTCACTTAAATCTATGCACATTTCTTTATACATAAGCGTTTCCAATATTCATATAGTCTTTTTTCTCCTAGTGACTTTTCTCCATACTTTTCCGTAAAGATACTATATTCACATTTAGGCACAAGCAAATCTTCCATATGAACCTTGAGCAATCTGCTCAATACATACAAATGATCTACTGATGGTAAAATGTTTCCTTTAAACCATCGATATATAGGCTGTGGGCATGACAAATGTAATATTTTCTGAATATCTTTAACTGTATAACCAGATTTATCAAACATCTCTTTCATCAATATTCCTGTTCTTTCCATATCAATATTCTCATACATAAGCATATGCTCCTTCTAGCAAAACTCACCTTCTGTCCAATCAAATGGATAATCCGGATCTTCCCAATACCTTTCTTTGCACCATAGTCTTTCATGCACATGAAAGCGTTCCTTCGCCAGCTTTTCCTTTTCGTTATATTCTCTATGGCAGAATGGAATATATATTTCTGCCTCCTGTTCAGTACATGATACATTTTGTAAACGTGGCCCACAATTTGGAAAAACTGAATCGATATCATATATCCATTTACGAGGCTCTTTCTTCTGCTGACTATGCTCATATACTCTTTCAAAATATTGTTTCCATGTATATCTTCTTCCATATTCATCATAAATGCTTATAACACTTTTATTTTTTAGGCAAAACTCTTCCAGCTCTTTAAATGTATTGATTGTCTTATGTCTTTGGAATAGCGGACGCCATCCCCAACTTAACTTATTCAGATGAATCTCATATCCAAGATAGGGTTCATCAACTATTGCGTATTCAATATCCTTAATGTCATATTCTGTTTCGACAGCAAAATGCTCCCTCATCAGCTTTTTATTTCTACTCATAAGATAAAAATTAGTTCCCATAAGATATCCTCCAAGCTTTTTATTTGATAATACCTTATGCGAACTATTATTTCATTGGACTGTTAGTCCAAAATTATATCTTCAAACATTTCATAGAATACTGTTTTTCCGGTACCACTGTCTCCACCAACAAGTGTAATCCTGTCATCAAATGTCAAATCATATGAAAATGGAGCCGCTTTAAATGTAATATTCTTATAAATCATCTGCTTCTCTCCTTTCATATTTCCTACTCCACCAAGCATTATATCCTCTGCAACCGGTATTTTTATTATACAAAAAACATGCAAAATACCCACTTGCCGTTGCTCTGTGAGATTATTACTGCAAACTTCAATAGTTCATCATTAACTGTATCATAAAATTTTACTTCCATCACATTTTCCCTTCCCATTCTATCATAAACTCATTAAGAAATTCCTGCATTACAGCCTGTCTGTGTTCTGCCAGTTTCTTTCCCTCAGTCGTATTCATCATGTCTTTCAACAAAAGCAACTTTTCATAGAAATGATTGATGCTTGTAGAATCTTGATTATTCCGATACTCTTCTTTGTTCATTCCCATTTTAGGTTTTATTTCCGGATCATAAATCTTTCTTCCCCTACTACCACCATATGCAAGTGTTCTGGCAATTCCAATAGCTCCTATAGCATCAAGTCTGTCTGCATCCTGCACACATTTTCCTTCTATGGTATCAGGTACGACGGAATCAGTTCCTGCAAATGAAACCTCATCTATAATTTTACATACAACCTTTATTATTTCCTCATCTACCTTATTTGCCATCATAAAATCAACTGCATTTTTCTTGGCAGCATAAGTGTCCGGAGAAAGCTTAATATCGTCCACATCGTGTAACAGAGCTGCCAACTGCACTGTTTTAACATCTGCATTTTCCTGTTTTGCGATTTTAGTAGCCAGTTTATATACTCGTATCGTATGATAATAATCATGACCACTACTGTCTCCCGAAAATATACTTTTTATAAATCTCTTTTCATTATCTGTCATCTTTTCTCCTAATCAACCTAGCAACGCAATATATTGATTTATGAAAGTCATTACTCTCCCCACAAATAGAGCCAAACTAGAGCCATTTGATAAAACAAATGCCGGAAACCCGCATAAATACAGGTTTTCGGCATTTTAGTCCGTTATTCAAACTCAATCGTTCCGGGCGGCTTACTGGTAATATCATACATTACCCGATTCACATGGCTCACCTCATTGATGATCCTGCTGGTCACCTTCTGTAATACTTCATAAGGGATCTGTGCGCTCTCTGCGGTCATGAAGTCGATCGTCTTCACGGCTCTCAGTGCGATGGCGTAATCATAGGTTCTCTCATCACCCATAACGCCTACGGATCTCATATTGGTCAGGGCTGCGAAGTACTGGTTGATCTCACGGTCCAGACCTGCGTTAGCGATCTCCTCGCGGTAGATGGCATCTGCATCCTGTACGATCTTGACCTTCTCAGCGGTTACTTCGCCGATGATACGGATACCCAGTCCGGGACCGGGGAACGGCTGACGGAATACCAGATGCTCGGGAATGCCAAGCTCCAGTCCTACCTTACGGACCTCATCCTTGAACAGGTTGCGCAGAGGCTCGATGATCTCCTTGAAATCTACATAGTCGGGCAGGCCGCCTACGTTGTGATGGGACTTGATCACTGCGGATTCACCGCCCAGTCCGCTCTCTACCACATCGGGATAGATGGTTCCCTGTACCAGGAAGTCCACGGCACCGATCTTCTTCGCCTCTTCCTCGAATACACGGATGAACTCTTCGCCGATGATCTTTCTCTTATGCTCCGGCTCGGATACACCTGCCAGCTTGCTGTAGAAACGCTCCTGCGCATTCACACGGATGAAGTGCAGATCGTAATTGCCGTTGGGACCGAAGACTGCTTCTACCTCATCGCCTTCATTCTTACGGAGCAGGCCGTGATCTACGAAGACACAGGTCAGCTGCTCGCCGACTGCCTTGGATAACAGTACTGCTGCCACGGAGGAATCCACGCCGCCGGACAATGCACAGAGGACTTTACCATTACCAACCTTCTCACGAATTGTCTTAATAGACTCTTCCACGAAGGAATCCATCTTCCAGTCACCGCAGCATCCGCAGATATTACGTACGAAATTATACAGCATCTTGGAGCCTTCCACCGTGTGGAGTACTTCCGGATGGAACTGGATTGCATACAGTCCGCGCTCTACGCACTCTGCTGCTGCCACAGGGCAGTTTGCAGTGGTAGCTACGGCACGGAAACCGGGTGCCAGCTTCGAAATATAGTCGAAATGGCTCATCCAGCAGATCGTATTCTCGGATACATCGGAAAACAGCTTGGAACTGCGGTCTACCTTCACCTCAGTCTTACCATATTCCCGAACGGCTGCACGTTCTACCTTACCACCCAGCACATGGGTCATCAGCTGTGCGCCGTAACAGAGTCCCAGCACGGGAACTCCTAAGTTAAACAGATCCTCGGAGCAGGTAGCTGCACCGGGTTCATAGCAGCTTGCGGGGCCGCCGGTCAGGATGATTCCCTTAGGATTCATTGCTTTTATCTTATTCAAGTCTGTCTTGTAAGAGTAGATCTCGCAATATACATTGCATTCTCTGACTCTTCTGGCGACCAGCTGATTGTACTGTCCGCCAAAATCAATGACAACTACCAGTTCTTTTTCCATGGTTGTCCTCCAGTATATTTTTCTGTCCTCTATTATAGGGTATGGTGCAGGGGAAGTCAAACCCTACTGCACCAGTTCTTCCAATTTTCCGAAGGTATAACCCATTTCTTCCCATTTTGTGAGCAGTTCATCCAGAATCTCCCCATTGGTCTTCGAGGTATTATGTAACAGCACCACCGCTCCTGGGTGAATCCTGCCTGTCAGCTTGGAAAAAGCTTCCTCGTGGCTGGGCTGTGCATCCACGTTCCAGTCCACATACGCCAGACTCCAGAAAAAAGTGGAATATCCCAGATCCTTTGCCATCTGCAGATTCGTCTCACTGTATTTTCCCTGGGGCGGCCGGTAGTACATCGCCATCTCCGTACCGGTGATCTCCTGAAAAAGAGTTCTCACGTCATCCATCTCCTTCCGGAAAACCTCCGGATCAGAAATTTTCGACATGTCATAATGATGATAGGTATGGTTTCCCACGGTATGTCCGTCCTCCACCATGCGTTTCACCATCTCCGGCGCCGACTCCAGAAAATGTCCTACCACAAAAAAGGTCGCCGGTGCATCATGCTTTTTCAATGCATCCAATATAGCAGAGCTATTACCGTTCTCATAACCACAATCAAAAGTGAGATAGATCTTTTTCTCCTCCGCATCTCCCACATAATAAGCATTGTACTCTTTTAGTTCTTCCGCAGATGCCGTGCCGGTGGGCTGTGTTCCTTCCGTCCCGAATCCCAATCCCCAGTTTTCTGCTGAAAATAACGCTTCCGTGTTCTCCAGCGCAGTTCCCGCCGTCACCTGTGTCTTTATTTCCCGCTGCATACGCAGACCGTAGGCAATGGCTCCGATGCTTCTTCCGAGGAAAAACATTGCCAACAAGAGCACTCCCAGCATCAGACCATTCTTATAATGCTTCTTCACCAATACCGTCTTTTTTTTCCCGACTTCCCATACTTTTTTAAAAATAGGATTTTCCCACATCTTACGATCCTTTACCGGTATTACTACCTGTCTCTACCATAATATTCATTGCATTCTATGCCCTACAGCTTTTCCTTTATGTCACAGCACAGCCTGCGTAAATACACAGTACCGCCTCCTGTTGTATATATTATAAAAATGGATTCTTCGGAGTAACGCCATGGACTGCAAGGAAATGATCCTGTCAGAGGAGACCTATGACATTATCACAGACTTTTCCGCATCGGAATTTCTGGGAGATGACAATAATTGTTATGAACGCATCGGAGAAGATTTTTTGATTTTGTATCTGGGCAATCTGGGAATCCGCAATCCGAAGATTGATTTTTTCCCCTATCACAATATGCCGAAGCTTTACGGGCTCATGCAGCTATCTCCCTCCGGTGAGACGCCACCCGGTGCCGCTCCCTTTGATCCGGCAAATCTGATCGCCAGTGGGATCACTCAGGTACAGCGTCCGCCCCTAAGTCTCACGGGGCGGGGCGTGATCCTGTGTTTTATTGATACCGGTATTGATTATCGAAATCCTGTGTTTCTGGACGAGAACGGCAACAGCCGTATCCTGGCGATCTGGGATCAGACGGTTCAGACCGGGGTACCACCTGAGGGGTTTAAATATGGTTCTGAATACCGCAGAGAGGATATTAACCTGGCGCTGCGCTCCGAGGATCCTTATTCCATCGTTCCCTCCCGGGACGAAAACGGACACGGCAGTATCCTCGCCGGAGTCGCCGCCGGCAGTGTCGTCCGACAAGGCAATTCTTATATCGGTGCTGCACCGGGTGCCGACATCGTTGTGGTAAAACTCAAGGAATGTAAGCAATATCTACGAAGCTTTTATCTGGTGCCCGAAGGTGTTCCCGCCTATCAGGAAAATGATATTATGCTGGGCATCAAATACGCGGAATCCTTCGTGCAGCTCTTCGAGCGTCCGGTAGTCATCTGTCTGGGTCTGGGAACCAACCAGGGAGATCATGCGGGCAATTCCTCCCTGTCACGGTATCTCTCTTCCCTCGCTGTCCGCAGAAGCCGTGCCGCTATCGTCTGCGGTGGAAATGAAGGGAACGCCTCTCACCATTACCGTGGAAGATTAAGCGCTCAGACACCGGAGGAATCTTCCCGGGATGTGGAGATCCGGGTCAGTGAAGGCTGTATCGGATTCTGGCTGGAGCTTTGGGGCGCTCTGCCGGATGCTTTTAATCTGAGCATCCGCACTCCCGGCGGGGAAAATATTCCCGAACTGCGCCTTGGGTTGCAGCAAAGCGTGACCTATTCTTTTATCTACGAAAAAAGCAGAGTCACTATCGACTCTGCTCTTGTGGAAGAAAATTCCGGTGAAGAACTGATCCTTGTACGCATCCAGGATCCTACCCCCGGTATCTGGACCTTTAGTGTCTCTGCTTCCGGTAGTTTATATAACGGTAATTTTCACATGTGGCTGCCTATCACAGAATTTCTGTCTACTCCGGTATATTTTCTCAATCCGGATCCCGACATGACTCTGACGGAGCCCTCGATGGCTCCGGAGGTTCTGAGCGTTTCTACTTACAACGCGGAAAACAACAGTTTTTACGCAGAATCCGGCAGAGGCTTTGGGCGCACCGGGCAGATCCGTCCGGACTTATCCGCTCCCGGAGTCAATATCTCCACCATTGACGGACGCCGTACGGGAAGCAGCATGGCTGCCGCTATCACTGCCGGAGCTGTGGCTCAGTTTTTCCAATGGTCAGTCATTGAAGGCAATAACCGGCTGGCGGAAAGCCGGGAGATCCGCAGTTATTTCATACGCGGTGCCGTGCGTACACAGGGTCTGAACTACCCCAACCGGGAATGGGGCTACGGCAGGCTGAATTTAGAGGAGACCTTCAATGCCCTGCTCCGGGTATGACTATATGATCTCCTGCAGGGCATAGACCGGCTGCACACTGCAGACACCGTTACTCTTACGCACGCCGCGCTCCAGTTTTTCCAGTTCCTTTTCCGAGGTCACATCCGCTTTTACGAGGAAATTATATTCCCCTTCCACCTGATAGCAGGATGTAACCTCCGGTTGCTGCCGCATTTTATCCATAAATCCGGCATGATATTTTTTATGCTGCATCGTCACCTCTAAAAAAACTTCCATAATCCACCTCTTTTCCCAAGTCTTTCACTCGCCCATCGTATACGCATGTATAATAAATCCCATCCTATACACAAAAATAGGAGAAACACCGCACACGCGATATCTCTCCTCTTTGAAAGTGATTGCATCATACCATATTCTTTTCTTACTTACAAGTCGTCTGATAAATCTTATCAGAATTTTAATATTTTGGACAATAGAGGCTTCTGTTTTGTACATTATCTTCCATTTTCATCTGTGCTTTTGGAAAAAATCCTGGCATACCCATAGGACAACGGGCGGTCCGTCATATCCGCAAATCGCAAAGGAAAATTCTCTTTTTCCTCCATGCGGTTCGGGCAGTCTCTCCTGCCGCACCCGAGACAGATTCCGGCACATTTGGTAAAAGGATCCTTCGTCAGCTCCGCATAAAATACCACACTTTTTTTCGGGATCATACAATACGCTGTATTACAGGTAACCGGCAATGCAAGCTTCTGCAGAAGCATGGGCAGATTCTCCAGCCGCAGCAGACTGCTTATTTTTTGTTCTGAAGTCTCAGAAATCCCGGTCCCTAAAAAATGCAGTCTGGCAACATGCAGATTCCGATGCACAACCACCCACTCTGTATAAGCCCGGTAGCTTTCTAATAATAATTCACTGGACAGTACTTCGATCATATAACTCTCTGTCAGAAATCCGTTCTGCAAATACTTTTCCTGCAGTTCATCGATCCCTTTTCCCAGAGTAATGCCTACAGCCAAAAAAGACTGATCCCTCCCGGGAAAAGTCTCTTGGATTTCTCTGTCCTGCCATCCCGCTTCTGTCTTCAGGCAGGGGATCATCTCACCTGCCAGCCTCTTCAGATTGGGATATTCTTCCGGATCATAATGATATTTTTCCATCACACTGTGCAGAAATTGTTCGTTCCTGCACAGCGCTGTAATTTCTGAAAAATAAGTCTGCATGTTCACCTGTTCTCCCGGAATACCGGTTATCTCATGGCGCAGGCATATTTGCCTGCATCCGGTTAATTATTTTTAATGCGCAGACATCTGATAGCATTGAGAACAGCAAGTACCATCACTCCTACGTCTGCGAAGATAGCAACCCACATATTGGCGATACCCAGCGCACCCAGGATCAGGCAGATGGCTTTTACTGCCAGCGCAAATACGATGTTCTCGTAGACGATACGCAGACATTTCCGGGAAATCCGCATTGCCAGGGCAATCTTGGCGGGATTGTCATCCATCAGGACCACGTCTGCCGCTTCAATGGCTGCATCAGAACCAAGTGCTCCCATGGCGATACCGATGTCAGCACGGGACAATACCGGTGCATCGTTGATACCATCGCCTACGAATGCCAGTTTTTCCTTCGCACCCTTCTCCTGCAACAGCTTCTCCACGCAGCTTACCTTGTCTGCGGGAAGCAGCTCACTGTGTACCTCATCCAATTTTAACTCACCAGCCACATGTTCTGCAACTGTTTTGCTGTCACCGGTCAGCATGACGCATTTCTTCACGCCGGAATTTTTCAGGGAGGCAATTGCTTCCTTCGCACCATCCTTGATCACATCGCTGATCAGGATGTATCCTGCATATTTACCGTCTACCGCCACATGAACCACTGTACCCACACCGGTATTTTCCGTATAAACCAGGTTCAGACTCTTCATCAGCTTTGCATTGCCGGCTGCCACCTGTCTGCCGTTCACTTTGGCAGTTACACCATGTCCGCTGATTTCCTCCACATCACTGACGTTAGAGGCATCCAGTTCTTTTCCATAAGCATTCTTCAGGCTCTTGCTGATGGGATGGCTGGAATAGCTCTCCGCATAAGCAGCATACTCCAGCAGTTCTTCCTCTGTAAAACCCTGACCGGGATAGATACCCGTTACATCGAATACGCCTTTAGTCAGGGTACCGGTCTTGTCAAATACCACATACTTAGTCTCAGACAATGCCTCCAAATAGTTGGATCCCTTCACCAGAATACCACAGGAACTTGCCGCACCGATTCCTCCGAAGAAGCTCAGCGGAATGGAGATGACCAGCGCACAGGGACAGCTGATTACCAGGAAAGTCAGCGCACGAATGATCCAGGTGCTCCAGGCTGCCGGGTTGCCCATGATCAGGTTGATCACAGGAGGCAGGATTGCAAGTGCCAGGGCACTGTAGCAGACTGCCGGGGTATAATATCTTGCGAACTTCGTAATAAAGTTCTCGGATTTGGACTTCTTCATGCTGGAATTCTCTACCAGATCCAGGATCTTGGATACCGTAGATTCTCCGAATTCCTTGGTAGTGCGGATTTTTAACAGTCCGGTCAGGTTCACACAGCCACTGATCACATCCTGATCCACAGTGATCTCTCTGGGAACACTTTCACCGGTCAGGGCACTGGTATTCAGAGTGGATGTGCCTTCCACGACCACACCGTCGATGGGAACTTTCTCACCGGGGCGTACCACAATAACTGTTCCGATCTCTACATCATCAGGATCTACCTGCTCCAAGCTACCGTCTTCTGCCTCGATATTAGCATAGTCGGGACGGATATCCATCAGTGCACTGATATTCTGACGGCTCTTGCCTACAGCGACCGCCTGGAACAATTCACCGATCTGGTAGAACAACATAACTGCCACGCCCTCGGAATACTCTCCCAATCCCATAGCACCTACTGTTGCTACTGCCATCAGGAAATTCTCATCAAACACTTCACCATGCATGATGCCCAGAATGGCTTTTCTTAAAATATCATATCCGATTACCGCGTAAGGGATCAGGTACAGCAGTCCCAGCCACATCCCTTCCAGCGGAACAAAATGCAAAATAACTAATAAGATTGCCGCTACAATAATGCGGATCAATACTTTTTTCTGTTTCTTCGTCATAGGAATCCTCCTTGCTTTCCTACGAAATTATCAAGTTTCCCGGTAAAGAGAGTATCTGCTCTCCTTTCAGAAGTCAACCTATAAATAAATCTCGCAATCGTCCTCTACTCTCTTGCAGGCTTTTACTACGTTCTCCATAACAGTCTTCTCATCGCTGCCGTCAGCGAATTCTACTTTCATCTTCTGGGTCATGAAGCTAACAGTTGCATCGGTAACGCCTTCTACCTTCTTCGCTGCATCCTCCATCTTCAGAGCACATGCTGCACAATCTACTTCGATCTTGTAAGTTTTCTTCATGGTAATATCCTCCTCTTTCTCCATTAACATTTCCTGATTTTTAGATGCTAATGATTTGCATTTAGTTTTAATATTCATTCATATGAACCACTGTTCATGCGTTTATATTACCATATGCCGGGAAAAAGTCAATACTGTTTTTAAATGTTTTGTAAATTGAGAGTTAGTGAAATAATCCCGTAGCCCTTGGCAGGGTATAAGAAACGCGGCACGCTCGTACTTTAGTACGATGCGCTCCTGTCGCAGAGCGTAGCGGTACATAAGCGGTCACAATACGACCGCAATGCGTCCCTTGGGACGCTATGGTACCGACGTCTGCTTACGGCACTGCTTATTCTTATACCCAGCCGGGGCTACTGGTTTTTTTGAAAGCTTTCCAAAACGCAGAACTCCCGGCGTATGCGGTGCCATGTCGAAGATGTTTGTCGGAGGATGTTGATATTTTCTAGAAAAGTGCTGAAAGGCAGGGGGAAAGCGGACACGATGTCCGCGTCAGCCGATTGTCGACATGGATGTCGACTGTAGGCGGCCCCGTCATGACGAGAACTACTCATCACTTTTCGTAGAAAATTCACATCCGGAGACCTTACATCGAGACATGTGTATCGCATGCTCCGGGAGTTCGTGGATTTTGCCAATGTATTTAACTAACTTTCAATTTACAATATAATTACATTCGCGCATTTCACATCATTGGCGAGGTCGTACACTTTGCCGGTGGTGAGACCCAGAACTTTGGGGCGCAGCACCGCATTGGGAACGTTCTCCACAATACGGGCGGTCTCTCCGTTGCTCAATGCCACATCTGTGCCTACCGGATAGAGAATAACGCTCTCCAGGAAGCACCGCATAACTGTAATATCCAGCTCTTCCGTCATGGACATGATCATTTCCACGGCATCTCTGGGAGAAAACGGCTTCTTATACGGCCGCTCCGTCACCAATGCATCATAAATATCCGACACAGAGATCAGTCTGGCAAACAGGTCGATCTTGTCCCCTGTGATCCCCATAGGATATCCTTTTCCGTTCATTTTCTCATGATGCTGTAACACACCCAGCTTGATCTCCATGGACAGATCTTCCTTAGACTGCAGAATACGATATCCGTACACGGAATGCTGCTTCATAATGGCAAACTCTTCATCCGTCAGCCGCGCCGCCTTATTCAGGATCTCATTGGGTACTTTTGATTTTCCGATATCATGTAAAAGTCCTGCGATTCCGATCTCGTAGACCTGCTTGTCATCCAGTCCGTATTTCCGCGCCACGATCATGGACATTGTTGCCACATCCACACTATGTTTGAAAGTGTACTCATCACTGATCTTCAATGCACCGATATCCACTGCTACTGCATCATTATCCTCAATAGCCCGCAGCAGGTCATCCGTAATACTCCGGGAAGCATTGGTAAAATCCGGTGACTGCGTATCCTGATACAAATACTGCACTCCCTGTGCCACGCGGCTTCGCACGCTCTCTGAGATCTGTACCTTGGCAGGATCCTTCACCTTCACCTGTTCATATTTTTTCTGTAATGGTTCCGGCAGTTCCTGCGGTTTGTCCGCATCCGCCGGCTTCACATCCTCTGTACCCTCACAGGTATAGATTCCTGTAACCCCCATTTTCTTCAGCGCATCGATATGGAAATCCTCCAGTCGGGTACGTCTGGCGATCAGTACACGGCCTGCACGGTCTATGATTGCCTGATCGATCATCATCCCCGGCCGCACAATGCGCAGCGGAACATATTTTCTCCTGATCATCGGTCCCTTCCCCTTTCCGAATGATTTTGGTCCATGTTTTATTGTAACATATCTT
>ENA-ORRW01000544-ORRW01000544.1-human-gut-metagenome-genome-assembly--contig:-NODE-544-length-43467-cov-11.011241_pt1 | contig 43467 bp, 39 predicted proteins | sample MGYA00242183_ERZ509150 | MGnify/ENA primary metagenome ERZ509150 (study PRJEB26280, sample SAMEA2338639) | human gut metagenome | biome: human gut; feature: human-associated habitat; material: faeces... | reverse complement strand
CTGTCGTTATAGGATGGTAGGAGGTGCGTGCCTACACTATTGCTGAATAGTTACGCTCGTTGAGGCCTTCTTGCGTTTTTGGTTGTCACATTTTTGGTCCTTAATCGCTTTTCTTCATGGCCTATATGGCCAGGCCTTTGTCTGGTGAAAACGAAAAAGTAGGAGGCTGGCGCCGTGGCGGTGCTTGCCTCCTACTCCGATAGGTTGTGTGTCCTCGTCTTTAATGAGGACTTTATCGCTTCAGGACCTTCTTGCCATTGACGATGTTGATGCCGTGCTGCAGCGAGCGCAGTCTCTGGCCCTGAAGGTTGAAGATGCCCTCCCGAGGAGTGGTGGCGGTCTGGTCGGCTACGCCCTGGATGGACGTGGCGGGCAGCACCTTGGCCTTGGCGGCCTGCACGATCTCTCCCGTCGCGCCGTCTATGAGCAGGACGGCGGCCCAGAGGTTGTCGTCCTCGTCGTGGTAGGGAGCGTCGATGGAGTAGGCGTGCTCATAGGCTTGCTCCGCCTCGATGGTCTGCGGGAGCACGTCCTCCATGCCCTCCGGCGAGGGGTAGATGCCGAGTGCCACGTCGTCCACCTTGATCTCCGCCTTCTTGGGCAGGTCCTCGAAACCGCCCATCTCGCCATTCTCGCCGCCCGCATAGTAGTTGTTCTGCGTGATGGGCAACTGGTCCTCACAGACGACGTAGGCCATACGATAGTTACTCTCCTGCTTGGTGGTAAGGAACGTCGTGGTGGTATGGAAACTAATGGTGCCGTCGGCCAACTGTGCCGTGAACTGGATGTCGCACTCTGCCTTCTCGTCCATCGCTTTCAGGCGGCGCTCCAGGTTGGCGGCCTCGGGGATGAAGGCCTTGCCGCTGCGGTTGGCGAGGCAGTTGGGATAGCCGTCGAAATATTTCGCCAGCCAGGTCTTGTAGTTGTTCACCGTGTACATGTCGCCGTTGTGCACGGCAATGCCGATGAATTGGTCGGGATAGGTCGCGTTCATGTAGCGCAGGCCCACGATGCCCTTCACGCACCATCCGCACCAGGCGCCCGTTCCCTCTTCCACTACCATGTGGCGGGTGTAGAACGACTCGGCGCGGGTGATGTTGACGTAGGAGGCGCTGCAGGCCGTCTTCAGAGGTTGGGCCTCGTCGATGAGCTCTAGTTCCAGACGGATCGTTCCCTTCTTGGCGTCCTCGCCCAGCACCTTGTCGAGGTCAGCGGCAGAGATGTGGATGGCCACGGTCTGCTGGTCCAGCCCCTTCAGGCCGTTGGTCAGCACCGTCTTGCCCACCAGCTTCCCGTTCCATGTGCAGACGACGGCGGGGCGCGCCATCATGGTCTGCGACTGGTTGGCGATGGTGGCATAGAGGACGGCGTCCTCGTCGAGGTGCAGCAGCGAGGTCTCGGCTTGAGCGGCAAGGATCTTGGCTCCCTCTGCTTCGCCTGCCTGGATGAGGCTGGCAGCCGTCTGGTTATCGCGATATCCTGCGTCCGATCCGCCCGTATGGGCAAGGGCGGTCTGTCCTCCTATGCCCAGGAGGAACGTGAGGAACAATGTGGCGTAAATGCTTTTTCTGTTCATGATCTTGATAAATTGATGAATATTGTGATCGATTTGTTTGGTAATGGTGTCTTGGTGCTGCTTGGCGGGCGCAACAAGGGGTTCCCCTCCTATGGCCACATGCAGCTTGATTTATTCGCATGCAAAGGTATTGTTTTTTCTCCAACCCATGAAATTATGCCGAGATAATTTTGCGCGTGCGCCATAGCGTCGCTTTAGAATACTTGGTGGCGAGCAGGAAGTGTTCACGATTCGTTCGGGATGGTCTCGGGATGCGTTCGGGATGGCGAAACCCTCGAAAGGGGTGCTTTTGTGCTTCTCTGAGGGCGGCAAAAACAACAAAAATGGCTTCTTGGATAAAAAAACATGCGGAAAATTTGGACGGTTCGTTTTTTCTTCGTAACTTTGCACTCGCTTTTGAAAATCATCCACTAGGGTGAGCAAGGTAGAAGCAATGTTGGCGGGATAGCTCAGCTGGTTAGAGCGTCGGATTCATAATCCGGAGGTCGAGGGATCGTGACCCCCTCCCGCTACATTTTAAGGAGAGTTGTGCTTTGCACGACTCTTTTTTCTTTATCTCCCCTTACAGTCTTCAGAGTCGATCCCAAGTATTGCAAGAGACAAAAAATCAATCTTTGCAAGTGGAACGTTTCGATACTCACTTGATGAACTTGTATTGTGTGTTTTTGTTAAAATGGCAAAAATATTTCTTCTTTATTTGTCGTGTTTGTTTATAGTCGAAGTCCGTCATGATTCGCATTTCGTGGCAGCAGGCGTCGTCGGAAGTATCTGCTTGCTTTTGGGCAGAATTGTAGGGGAGAATATGGAAAAAGGCAATAATGGACAGTTTTTGGCTGATGCGGCCTTTGTTAAATGGATACGGAGAAAAGTTAATGGGTCGTTAATTCATGCTAATCGTCTTGCATTTGGCAGGGCGTGGGATTATCTTTGTATAGTTGCTGCGCCTTGACTATTGATGTGTCAGCCATCTTTGCATGAAAGATGGGGTGTAGTGAGTAAACAAAATGTAAAATATAATACAAAGAAATATTGATGGAAAAGTTAAATATCTTGTTAAAAACCTCAGTTGGGAGTCGTCTCGTATCATTCTCGTATCGATCCCGTATTGATTCCGTATTGATTCCGTATTGATCCCGTATTGATTCCGTATTGATCCCGTATCAATCCCGTATTGTTCTCCTATCGTTCTCCTATCGTTCTCGCTTCCGGAAGCGGAAACAATACGGAAATGATACGTAAACGATATTTGTTCGAACGAAGGTTGATACGTGGTTGATACATGGTTGATACATGGTTGATACGTAGGGGATACGTGGAGACAGGGTTCCTGGGGCCCTAACTATCACTGCCAAGGTAGCGGGTATGGTGTCTCAGCTCACAGCGGCAAGAAAGTGTTTACCAACCTAACGATCGAAAGTAGTGGGTATTCTTCGCTTATTGAGCAGTGAGAATTTCCTCCAAATAGGGCTGCAGGACGCAGGCCCAGATGCGGTAGCCCGCCTCGTTGATGTGGAGCCCGTCTGTGGTAAGGTCTGCCCGCATGGTGAGTCCGTCCTCGGTAGTGAAGAGCGGGTGGAGGTTGATGAAGGTCAGCTGCTGCCGCTCGCAGTAGTCCTGCAGCCGGTGGTTGATATCGACGATCTTCGCTTCCTGTCCCTCCAGTATCTTCCACAACTTCACCTCCAGGTTCACGGGCAGCAGACTCTGCACCAGGAGACGCGTCTGAGGGGTCTGCGTGCGGATGGCGTCGATCACGCTGCGGCATTTCTCAAAGATCTCCTCGTCAGTCTCCTCGCCCGTCACGTCGTTGGTGCCGACCATCAGAAAGATAGCCTTCGGGTGGTGGGGTGTGATCTGATAGAGTCGGCGGAGCATTCCCTGGGTGTTGTCGCCCATGATGCCGTAGTTGACGATGCCGGGCCTTCCCAGTTTTTCGCTCCAGTCGCCTCCAAACTCGGTCAGGCTGTTGCCCAGCATGACGATGGTGGAGGTGTCGATATCGTTGCGGTTCTCAAATTGTGTTACCATGTTCGTATAGTGTTCTGACGGTCTCCACGCGTCCGATTGCGCTGACAATGAGAGGTGGGAGGCCAAGAGGATGGCGATGGAGAGGAATAGTTGTTTTGTTAGAATCATGTTGACTACATTATGACGGCCCGTCCTTGTGCGATCATCCGAGTGGGGTGGGGGCGAGGGTGCCTGTTGGCTCGCTGCCTTGTGGCTATCTGGCGAATCTTTGCCCTGTGTGGCTACCTGATGGTTCTCTGTCCCGTTGCATATCGGGCGTGGCCGCTAAAACGAGGGGCAAAGTTACGTTTTTTTTCTGTATTATCTCCCCCTTCCGCGAGGTTTTTGTCCCTTTGTTGGCAAATTGTGCTTTAATTTACCTCTTGCATAATTCTTTAAAGTCAAAAAATATAGCTAACTTTGCACCCGCAAATGCGCTTGTGGCGGAATTGGTAGACGCGCCAGACTTAGGATCTGGTGTTTCCCGACGTGCAGGTTCGAGTCCTGTCAGGCGCACCATACAGAATCCTAACTACTTGATAATAAGCGGTTAGGATTTTTGCTTTTATATTTTTGCCGAGTTTTTGCCGAGTTATTAAGAGATTACCTGTATAAGCCTCGGCAAAAGTGTCATAATATCAATTTCAACATATTATTTTCACACATAAAAGAGAAAACTACCCTACAGTTGTGCTTTCTCATTAAAATCAGTTATCTTTGTAGGCGAAATGGCAATAGCCAAATATAAATGGTACAAAGCGAAATACGTCTAAGATGATAAAGGAAACAATATCTCCTGTTCGAAATAAAGGAGCACAAATGAGCCAAGAAGAAAAACCTTGGTTTAACCATTCGCAGATGATAGCCAATATCATGTCAGCAAGAATGAAGGAACTTGGAATGACTCAAAAGATGTTGGCAGAGAAAATGAATTGTACCCAACAGTACATTTCAAAAATATTAAAAGGGCGTGAGAATCTTTCGCTTGAAGCCATAAACAAAATTGAGAATGCCTTGGATGTTCATTTTCTACAAATGAATGAATAGCCATGCTCTAATTAAGTGTAACGATAAAAAGATAAGATATGTCTGTACAAAGTGAAGCTGCCCTCGAAAACGGACTTATTGCAACTCTTCAAAAGATGAACTACGAGTATGTTCATATTGAAGAGGAGAAGAACCTGTCTGCCAATTTCAAGAAACAGTTGGAGAAACACAACAAGAAGAAATTGGAGGAACTTGGACGCACAGAGTTTACGGAGTCTGAGTTTGAAAAGATACTTATCTATCTCGAAGGTGGCACTCGCTTTGAAAAGGCAAAGAAATTGCGTGACCTATTTCCGCTTGAACTGGAAAACGGCGAACGTCTGTGGGTGGAGTTCTTGAACCGCACTCACTGGTGTCAGAACGAGTTTCAAGTTTCCAATCAAATCACGGTTGAGGGCAGAAAGAAATGCCGTTACGATGTGACTATACTTATCAATGGTCTGCCTTTGGTTCAAATTGAACTGAAGCGCAGAGGTGTGGAACTGAAACAGGCATACAACCAGATACAACGCTATCACAAGACTTCTTTTCATGGACTGTTTGACTACATCCAATTGTTTGTCATATCCAATGGTGTAAACACTCGCTATTTCGCCAACAACCCGAATAGTGGATATAAGTTCACTTTCAACTGGACGGATGCCGCCAATGTGCCTTTCAACGACTTGGAGAAGTTTGCCACTGTGTTTTTTGACAAGTGTACTTTGGGTAAGATTATTGGCAAGTACATAGTATTGCATGAGGGAGACAAATGCCTGATGGTGCTTCGCCCTTATCAGTTCTATGCGGTGGAGAAGATACTCGATCGTGTGGAAAACTCCAACGACAACGGCTATATTTGGCATACCACAGGTGCTGGCAAGACCTTGACATCATTCAAGGCAGCCCAACTCGTATCAGAGTTGGACGATGTGGATAAGGTGATGTTTGTGGTTGACCGCCACGACCTTGACACGCAGACCCAAGCCGAATACGAGGCTTTTGAGCCTGGTGCCGTTGACAGTACCGACAACACAGACGAATTGGTGAAGCGTCTGCACAGCAATTCAAAGATTATCATTACCACCATTCAGAAACTTAATGCCGCTGTCAGTAAGCAGTGGTATAGCAGTCGTATTGAGGAAATACGCCATTCTCGCATCGTGATGATATTCGATGAGTGTCATCGAAGCCATTTCGGAGATTGCCACAAGAACATCGTGAAGTTCTTCGACAACACGCAGATATTCGGCTTTACTGGCACACCTATCTTTGTTGAGAATGCGGTGGACGGACATACCACAAAAGAAATCTTTGGCAACTGTCTTCACAAATACTTGATAAAGGATGCCATTGCTGACGAAAATGTGCTTGGTTTTCTTGTGGAGTATTACCACGGCAATGAGGATGTGGATAATGCCGACCAAGACCGTATGACGGAGATAGCAAAATTTATCCTTAATAATTTCAATAAGTCAACATTCGATGGGGAGTTTGACGCATTGTTTGCCGTGCAGTCTGTGCCGATGCTAATCCATTACTACAAGATATTCAAGAGCCTCAATCCAAAGATTAGGATTGGAGCCGTGTTCACATACGCAGCCAACAGCAGCCAGGACGACGCCTTGACTGGCATGAACGCTGGCCGCTATGTGAGCGAGAGCACGGGCGAAGCCGATGATCTTCAAGCCATCATGGATGACTATAATGATATGTATGGTACAAGTTTTACTACTGAGAATTTCCGTGCGTATTATGATGACATCAACCTCCGCATGAAGAAAAAGAAGGCAGATATGAAGCCGCTCGATCTCTGCCTTGTAGTTGGAATGTTCCTTACTGGCTTTGACAGCAAGAAACTCAATACGCTCTATGTTGACAAGAACATGGAGTATCACGGCTTGTTGCAAGCGTTTAGCCGTACCAACCGTGTGTTGAACGAGAAGAAGCGTTTTGGTAAGGTAGTTTGTTTCCGTGACTTGAAAAGCAAGGTGGACGAGTCTATCAAACTTTTCAGCAACAGCAATAATCTTGAAGAAATTGTGCGCCCACCATTTGATGATGTAAAAACCCACTATCAAGAACTGACAAAGGACTTCTTGGAGCATTATCCCGAACCGCACTATGTGGACTATTTGCAGAGTGAGAACGACAAGAAGCGGTTTGTCCTTGCCTTCCGTGACATCATCAAGAAGCACGCCGAGATACAGGTATATGAAGAGTTTGAAGAGGATGCTCCAGACCTCGGAATGAGCGAGCAGCAGTTTATGGACTTCCGCAGCAAATATCTTGATATATACGATTCGTTTGCAGTCAAGAACGATGATCCAAAGAAAGGTTATCAAGTTCCAGAGGAAGAACCAAGTATGGTTGGTGAGCCAGACCCTCATGAAGAAATCGCAACTGGTATGGGCGATATTGACTTCTGCTTGGAACTGCTACATAGCGATATTATCAATGTTGCCTATATCTTGGAGTTGATTGCCGACCTCAATCCGTATAGCGAGGACTACGAAGAGAGGCGTAAGCACATCATCGACACCATGATAAAGGATGTTGAACTTCGCAGTAAGGCAAAACTCATTGACGGATTTATCCAGAAGAATGTGGATGATGACCGTGACAACTTCATGGCTCGCAAGCAAAAGGCTGATGGCACAAGCGACCTTGAAGAACGGTTGAACAACTACATTATCACGGAACGTAACAATGCTGTCAATACGCTTGCGAAGGATGAGGATTTGGATGTATCCGTGCTCAATCACTATCTCTCTGAATATGACTACTTGCAAAAGGAACAGCCAGAAATTATACAAGAGGCATTGAAAGAGAAACACTTGGGACTGATAAAAAAGCGTAAGGCATTGACAAGAATACTTGATAAATTGCGTTCTATTATAAGAACATTCAGTTGGGAATAAGATAATGAGTTCGATAAAAATAATAAATTCTATAAAGCTAAATTCCAAAGGTGTCCTTGCAAAGGATGCCAATGGAAAGTATGTAAAGTTGCATAAACGCCAAGGAGTTATGGATGGAGCTTGCTCTGTCTATTCTTTGGCGATGGCATTGCTGTGCCTTGGCGTAGTAACTGAGGATGACTTATATATTTACAACAAACCAGACAGACGGACTCAAAAGGGAAAATTCCTAAGCCATTTCCTTGAAGAACAAGGCTTAATAAGGAACGGATATTACTTTTCCACACTTGCGAAAGAGATCAATGAACAAGACTTTGGTGTTGTGGCAACACGAAAGTATCGGAAAGATGCCAATGACATTATTGATATAATAGCCGATACACTTGATGAAGAAATGCCTGTTATTATATCAACCGATTTCCTAGATGGTGGGCATGCAATGCTTGCAGTTGGTTATGAAACGAACAATGAGGAAGATGCAATTACAAAAATTCTGTGCTTAGACCCAAGTGAAGAAGCACCTAATTTTTCATCGTGGAACTGCATCATTGATGTTGCACATAAATACAGCAAGTCTAAATATCCATTTGACAACATAACTAAATCCCAATCATATAAAGTTGCATTGGGAGACGTTTTGATAATCGAAAAAAGAAAATAAATGATATGAGCGAAGAATTACAACAGAAACTCCGTGACCAACTTTGGGAAGTTGCTAACAAACTGCGTGGCAATATGTCGGCAAGTGACTTCATGTATTTCACCCTTGGCTTTATCTTCTACAAGTATTTGTCGGAGAAGATAGAGAAGCATGCCAATGACGCATTGGTGGACGATGAAGTTACGTTCAAGGAACTGTGGGCAATGGAGAAAGACGAAGATATAGAAGAACTTCAGGAGGTTGTCAAGACTGAATGTCTGGAAAATATCGGCTACTTCATTGAACCAAACTTCCTGTTCTCGTCTGTCATTGAGAGCATTAAGAGAAAGGAGAATATTCTGCCAATGCTCGAACGCTCATTGAAGCGTATTGAGGACAGTACCCTCGGGCAGGACAGTGAAGAAGACTTTGGAGGTCTATTCTCTGACATTGACCTTGCTTCACCAAAATTGGGTAAAACTGCAGATGACAAGAATACTTTGGTCAGCAATGTTCTTCTTGCACTTGATGATATTGACTTTGGTGTAGAAGCATCGCAAGAGATTGATATTCTCGGTGATGCCTACGAGTATATGATTAGCCAGTTTGCCGCTGGTGCTGGCAAGAAAGCTGGTGAGTTCTATACTCCTCAGGAAGTGAGCCGTATCTTGGCAGAGATTGTGACCATTGGTCACGCTCGTCTGCGCAATGTTTATGACCCTACTTGCGGTAGTGGTTCGCTGCTGCTTCGTGCTGCAAGCATCGGTCATGCAAACGAGATCTTCGGACAGGAGAAAAATCCTACGACCTACAACTTGGCTCGTATGAACATGCTCCTTCATGGCATCAAGTTCAGCAATTTCCGCATAGAGAATGGCGATACTTTGGAGGCGGATGCTTTTGGCGATACACAGTTTGACGCTGTGGTAGCAAATCCTCCCTTCTCTGCTGAATGGAGTGCTGCCGACAAGTTCAACAACGATGATCGTTTCAGCAAGGCAGGACGCTTGGCACCACGCAAGACAGCCGACTATGCCTTTATTCTCCACATGATTTACCACCTCAATGAGGGTGGCACAATGGCTTGTGTCGCTCCTCATGGTGTGTTGTTCCGTGGCAATGCCGAGGGCGTCATTCGCCGTTTCCTCATTGAGAAGAAGAACTATGTGGATGCCATCATCGGTCTGCCTGCCAACATCTTCTATGGCACAAGCATCCCGACCTGTATCTTGGTGTTCAAGAAATGCCGTAAGGAGGATGACAACATTCTGTTTATTGATGCCAGCAAGGAGTTTGAAAAGGTCAAGACCCAGAACAAACTCCGTCCGCAGCATATCAAGAAGATTGTTGACACCTATCGTGAGCGCAAGGAGATAGAAAAGTACAGCCATCTCGCCACACTGCAAGAAGTGGCTGAGAACGACTACAATCTCAACATTCCTCGCTATGTAGATACTTTCGAGGAAGAAGAACCTATCGACATCCACGCTGTCATGAAAGAAATCAAGGAGCTGGAAGCCAAACGAGCCGACCTTGACAAGGAGATTGAAGGCTATCTGAAAGAGTTGGGATTGGTGGAATGAATTTTTTGTACCAGGTTGGGACAATTTTAGAAGAACGTTTTATATGGCTGAGAAAGATAATATACCAGAAATGCGTCCTACGTTTGATGCTATCCGTAGGACTGACGAAAACAACAAGGAATATTGGAGTTCGCGCGACCTTTGTAATGCTATGGGATATTCTACTAACTGGAAATTCCAAAATGTCATAAATAAGGCAATTGCCGTAGCCAATCAAAAAGGCATGAAGATTGATGACCATTTCAACCAAACGGTTGATATGGTCAAGCTCGGTAGTGGTGCATATAGAAAGGTGAACATATTCCGTTTGTCTCGTATGGCGTGCATGATTATAGCTGAAAATGCAGACGGAAAGAAACCTCTGGTGCAACAAGCAAGAGAATATTTTTCGCAGTCCGTTTCTACCACAGAACTTATCCAAAACTCACTGGAATCCAACATATTGCTGTATAAAACAGCACAAGGTGAAACCCGCATTGAAGTGATATTCAACAACGAGACATTTTGGATGTCGCAAAAACGCATGGCAGATTTGTTTGGCGTAGACCGAGCAACGATTGCTTATCACCTTTCTCAAATTTATGAAAGTGGAGAACTTACAAAAGAGGCAACTTGTAGAAAAATTCAACAAGTTCAACTTGAGGGTGAGCGTGATGTGGAACGTACTCCTTTGTTCTACAACCTTGATACCATTATTGCTGTAGGTTACCGTGTGAACAGCTATCAAGCAACTCAATTTCGTATATGGGCAACTTCTGTGTTGAAGGAGTTTATCATCAAGGGGTATGTACTTGATGACGAACGCTTGAAACAAGGCAGGCATTTCGGCAAGGACTACTTTGATGACTTGCTGGAACGCATCCGTGAGATACGGACGTCTGAACGTCGCTACTATCAGAAGATAACGGATGTATATGCAGAGTGTAGTGCTGATTATGATGCAAAATCAGAAAGTACCAAATTGTTCTTCAAGATGGTGCAGAATATGATGCACTTGGCTGTCACACATCATACCGCAGCAGAGATTGTCTTTAACAGAGCTGATGCCGAACAACCACACATGGGGCTTACCACATGGGAAAAAGCACCTAACGGACGAGTACAAAAGTCGGACACAATTGTAGCCAAGAACTATTTGTCGGATACCGAACTTAAACAACTCAATGGCATAACTACTTCATTCCTTGACTTTGCTGAGACTCGTGCCCAACGCCATATCATTACAACAATGGAAGATTGGCGAAAGCGACTTGCCCAGTTCCTTGCGGCAATGGACTATGAGGCAAACCCTTCGGCAGGAACTGTTTCGCAAGATGAAGCAAGAGCAAAGGCTTATGGAGAATATGAGAAATATAAGCTCATCCAAGACCGTTCATATATTTCTGATTTCGACAGATTTAATAATGGTGATGACGATATGCCTCTGCTTCCTTTCGACCTCAATCCAAAGGAGAACTGAAATCTTCCACAACTTGTGGAAATTTTAGGGAAATAATTTGTCCACCAAGCTGGTGGACTATTTCAGAACGATCAAATTAAGGATTAAAAATGACAACGACAAAAAATAACGAACATAAGAAACTCAATTTTTCGAGTGAGCGAGAGCAGAGTCAAGCTTGCTTGAACTCTGCCGAGCATGAGAAAAATCAAGGACGAAAAGTCCTTAATGTCCCAAATCTCAGATTTCCTGAGTTTCAAGGGGAGTGGACAACATCACTTTTGAGTGATTATTTAACCGAGAACAAAGAACGAAACAAGAAAGGTGAATTTGACAAAACTGATGTCTTGTCTGTTTCTGGGGATTATGGTATTGTAAATCAAATCGAACTACTCGGCCGTTCATTTGCAGGAGCAAGTGTACTGCCATATCATGTTGTTAGACATGGGAATATAGTATACACCAAAAGCCCTTTGAAAGAATATCCATACGGCATAGTTAAAGCAAATACAGGTGTAGATGGTATCGTTTCTACACTATATGCTGTGTATAATATCAAGAACAATGTAGATGCACAATTTATTGAGTATTATTTTTCATTGGCTAATCGTACAAATAGATACTTTAAGCCTATAGTGCGTATTGGTGCAAAGCATGATATGAAAATCGGTAATCAAGAAGTTTTGGCAAACAAGGTTACATTTCCTAATTTGGAGGAACAGACCAAAATAGCTTCGTTATTTAGGTTTCTTGACGAGCGCATCGCCACTCAAAACAAAATCATTGACAAGTTGCAGTCCTTAATCAAGGGACTAAATGACTCTTTGTATGCTCAATATGGAGGTAAGGTTTTGACCTCATTTGCAGAACTCGGCACTTCATATTCAGGACTGTCTGGGAAGTCTGCACAAGACTTTGGCTCGGGTAAGCCTTTCATAACTTATCTGAATGTGTATTCAAACAATGTTATCAATGAAAATGAATTCCAATATGTGGCAATCAAAGATGATGAGAAACAGAATGTTGCTGAATACGGTGATGTTTTATTCACGTTATCCTCGGAAACACCAAGAGAAGTTGGTATAGGTTCAGTGTATCTTGGCAAAGAAAAAGTGTATCTGAATAGTTTTTGCTTTGGCATTCACATCACAAATATGGAAGTAGCTTTTCCTCCATATCTGTCTTACTACGTTTCTTCAACAGCATTTCGCAAGTTCATCTATCCCTATGCACAGGGAAGTACGAGGTTCAACCTTTGTAAGGCAGATTTTGAGAAGGCAAGTATTAAACTGCCAACCTTAGAAAATCAAAAGCGAATATACTCTATTCTGAGTCATATAGATAGTAAAATCGAAACAGAAATACAAATGCTCAACCTCTATAATTCTCAAAAGCAGTATCTGCTTCGCCAAATGTTCATATAAACATCTGGCGGAGCAAGTATTGCTTCTGCTTTTCATAATGTTCCAACAATCTTTTGCTTACTAAAAGTTTTGCTTCATAAGTTTTCAGTAAATTAACTATAGCTTTTTGTGTTTCTAAATCAGGAAGATAGACATAACAAGAAGAAAGGTTGTTTGCTGTTATTGAAAACACTTTTGTCCCCTGTGCCAATCGCTTGATTTGATTATGGAAATAACGAGAATTAAATGCAAAACCTTTGAAGCCTACAACTGTCCTGTTCTTTATATCACGACCATGAATAGTATGTAATCCACAGATTGTATCACCTTCAATAGTATCAACAAATTCTACGGATTTTGCTATTTCGCCAGTATCTTCTGAAGCATCTGCAAAAGCAACATCTCCAACTTGGCACAATGTATACTGCTTAGGTATTGCTTCATTTTTAATCATCGGTAAAGAGGCAGAGTTAATACCACGTGTCTGAAAACCGTGTATCAAACCATAATGTAGATTTCTAATATCACCTTCTTCATAACTCAATTGCTCCCATGATAGCGAATTGGTAGAAAAGAATTGCATAAATGAACGTAAATAAGTTTTTTCCCACAAAGGATTATCCAACAAATTGTCCTCCATTCCCTTGATTAAGGACTGCAACTTGTCAATGATTTTGCTTTGGGTAGAGATGCGCTCGTCAAGAAGTGATAAGAATGCTGCGATTTTATTTTGTTCTTTTAATTTAGGAATAAAGGTCTTATGTCTATGAACATTATTTCTATTTAATGTAGGAACTCCTGACCCAGTAGAATATTGTTCAATATGTATTGTTTGATATAAGTAATATATAAACTTGGGGTTATTGTCATGAAAGTCTGTAACCCATAATGAAGTATTATGAGGCCAATAATAGCCGTCTTCAATATAGGTAAATTTTCCAATTGTGCCAGAACGACCTGTAACTAATCCTGGAGCAACACATTTATATGATGAATGATGATTCATGATGCCGTTGCTATAAACTACTGGGATTTTACCATTGCAAATTTGCCTTGTAGGTAAATCAAAACCTCTTTGTAAAGGTGCAATATCTCCGATTGTTTTACTAATCCACTCCCCCTGAAACTCCTTGAATCTGAGATTTGGAACATTGCCCTTCGGGCGAAGTCCCTCACGCTCGGCAGAATCCAAACAAGTTTGGTTCTGCTCTCGCTTATTTGGGACATCAGAGTTCTATTATCTCTAATTATATATGTACACCTTCAAAATTAAGGATTACAATGACAACAAAAACAATTAGAGAAATTGCGTTGGCTTGGAAAAGTGACAAGCAACGCTACGTTAAGCAGTCTACATACGCTGCTTATGTGTTAATTCTGGAGAATCACATTCTGCCATCGTTTGGCGATTGTGAGGCTCTGAGTGAGAAACTTGTGCAGGAGTTCGTTTTGCAGAAACTCAATGGCGGACTAAGCATTAAGACCGTGAAGGATATTCTGATTGTCCTGAAAATGGTGATGAAGTTCGGGGTAAAGAACGAGTGGATGAACTATTGCGAGTGGGATATCAAATACCCTACGACTGAGACCAACAAGGAAATTGAGGTGCTGACGGTGGCACACCACAAGAAGATCCTCGATTTCATCAAACAGAACTTCACATTCCGCAACCTCGGTATCTATATCAGTCTGACCACTGGCTTGCGTATCGGAGAGATTTGCGGTTTGAAATGGTCGGACATTAACACCGACAACGGCACAATTACCGTGAACCGCACCATTGAGCGCATCTACATGGTGGAGGGCGAACGCAAGCACACAGAGTTGGTCATCAACACACCCAAGACCAAGAACTCATGCCGTGAGATACCGATGAACAAGGAACTGCTGGCGATGGTGAAACCACTGAAAAAGGTGGTAAACACAGACTTCTATGTGCTGACCAATGAGGAGAAACCAACCGAACCTCGCACCTATCGCAACTATTATCATCGGTTGATGGCGCATCTTGACATTCCTCGACTAAAGTATCACGGACTGCGCCATAGCTTTGCCACACGCTGCATTGAAAGCAACTGCGACTACAAGACAGTAAGCGTACTGCTCGGTCATGCCAACATCACAACAACCCTTAATCTCTATGTTCACCCAAACATGGAGCAGAAGAAAAAGTGCATCACCAAGATGTTCAAGTCTTTGGGAAAATAAGACATTATACCTATATGAGCAAGAGAGTATGTAATAAACACACACTCTCTTGCATTATTATCTACTACGGAATTTTCTTTTTATGACAGTTGGTCGCATCATTGCAGCTGCGTCTTTTGAGGATAATTTCAAATCAATATTCGCCATAATACCTCTATTTTTATTTGTGGACCTTTGTCCTATAACGTTCCACATGACCTTTTACACGACGATTTCATGCGATAACACAAATGTTTAACAGAGTCGACATTGTCAAGACTTAAGACGAGCAAGTAGTCAAGCTAAATCAGGAAAATACCAATCTGCACAACTGGTATTTAGTTTACTCCCATACATAGGAACTTTTCGCCCAAAATAGGAAAAATCGCTAAGAAAAGCACTTTCTATCTAAATATATACTCTATTATCAAAGAATAATGCTATCTTTGTAGCTGTTTAAATATGAATAATCGTGAATATTATCGAACTATACGATAACTTGAACGGTAGCTACAAAAGTTACCTAGAAAGCTTTGTTGCCATAAAGGATGAACGTATCAAGGAAAAGGTCAGCGATTCCATCAAAAATGAAAAGCTATGGCCAAAGGCTTTGATACAGTTCAATCCAAACTTCAAGAACGGAATAGCTATTATGGTCGTTTTACCGGTCATTTTCAGCTATTTTCGGCTATTTTTGGTCATTTTCGGTCATTTTCGGCTATTCTTTGACGGCTCGTCCTTCATGCTATGGATCAAGAAGAGCATAACTCTGCATGATTATGCTCTTACTGCCAAACTGAAAAAGTCGTTCGTGTAGATTGTAGGTGCCATTTTAATTTGATGGCTAATTGAAAATGATGGTCCAGGCGTGAGGACTGGTGAGAAACTAACAAAATGAAGATGATAATGACAATGAACATGAAAAGAAACGTGATGCTTATCGTGGCGATGTGCATGGTCTCTGCCGTGGCGTTCGCCCAAAAGACTATTCGGGTATCGACGGACAAAACTGACCTTGTATTGAAGGTATCGCCCAAGGGGCGCCTCTACCAGGTCTATCTCGGCGACAAGCTGCGCAATCCGGCCGACTACGACCACTTGCCCTGGGAGGTCTATGCCTCCTCCGATGCTGCAGTCAGTACGCGTGGCCATGAGGCTTATGCCGCCTCGGGGGGCGAGGACTTCTTCGAGCCCGCCGTGGCCGTGACCCATGCCGACGGCAACAAGACCACCTACCTCTACTATCAAAACGTGGAGCAGAAGGCCGTGAACGGTGGCACGGAGACGATCATCACCCTGCGCGACCAGGTCTATCCGCTGACCGTGAGGCTCCACTATGTGGCCTATCCCAAGGAGAACGTCATCAAGGCCTGGAGCGAGATCTCCCACCAGGAGAAGGCACCCGTGGTGCTATGGCGCTACAGTTCGGCCATGCTCTACTTCAAGGCCGACCGCTATTTCCTCACCAGCTATCATGGCGACTGGGCCAGGGAGGGTCAGCCCGAGACCGCGCCACTGACCCGTGGCAAGAAAGTCATCGACACCAAACTTGGCACGCGTGCGGCTATGCAGACGGAACCATTCTTTGAGTTGGGCTTCGACGAACCAGCCAAGGAGAATGAGGGACGGGCGATGCTCGGCACCATCGGATGGCCCGGCAACTTCCGCTTCACCTTTGAGGTGGACAATGTGGGAGTGCTCCGTGTGCTGCCCGCCATCAACCCCTACGCCTCTGACTATCAGCTCAAGGCTGGCGAGATCTTCACCACGCCCGAGTTTATCTTCACCCTGAGCGACCATGGTGTGGGCGAGGCTTCGCGCAATCTCCACGACTGGGCGCGCCAGTATCAGGTGAACAAGGGCATGGAGGGACGCCTCACGCTCCTGAACAACTGGGAGAACACGGGCTTCGGCTTCGACCAACAGACGCTGGCCGAGCTGATGAAGGATGCCAAGGACCTGGGTGTGGATATCTTCTTGCTCGACGACGGCTGGTTTGCCAACAAATATCCCCGCAAGGACGACCGTGCGGGTCTCGGCGACTGGGAACCCACGAAGGGAAAGTTGCCCGAGGGCATTCCCGGACTGGTCAGAGACGCCAAGAAGGCAGGTGTGAAGTTTGGCATCTGGATAGAGCCGGAGATGGTCAATCCGAAGAGTGAGTTGTTTGAGAAGCATCCCGACTGGGCCATCATGCAGCCCAACCGCGAGCCCTACTACCATCGCCACCAGCTGGTGCTTGACATCTCCAACCCGAAGGTGCAGGACTACGTCTTCGGCATCGTCGATCGTATCATGACGGAGAATCCCGACGTGGCCTACTTCAAGTGGGACTGCAACAGCGTCGTGACCAATATCTTCTCGCCCTACCACAAGGCCAATCAGGGCAATTTCTACATCGACCACATCCGCGGTATTTATCATGTCCTCACCCGCATCCACGACAAGTATCCCGACCTGCCCATGATGCTTTGCTCTGGAGGCGGCGGCAGGATGGACTACGAGATGCTGAAATATTTCACGGAGTTTTGGTGCTCCGACGATACCGACCCCTATGAGCGCATCTACATCCAGTGGGGACTGTCGAAGTTTTTCCCCGCCAAGACCATGAGCTCGCACGTTACCAACTGGAACCGCAACACTTCGGTGAAGTTTCGTACCGACGTCTGCAGCTCCTGCAAACTGGGTTTCGACATCGACCTCAAGTCGCTTTCAGTCGAGGAGTATCAGTTTGTGAAGCAGGCCGTCAGCAACTACGACCTCATGAAGCCCGTGATCTTCGATGGCGACCTCTACCGCCTCGTGTCACCCTACGAGGGCAACCATTGCGCCATCAACTATGTGAGCAAGGACCAGCAGCGGGCCGTCCTCTTCGCCTTCGATCTGCACCCACGCTATATGGAACCGCTGACGAACGTGCGGCTGCAGGGACTGGCCCCCGACAGGGTCTATACCGTCCGCGAGACCAACCTCATGCCTGGCAAGAAGTCGGAGCTGACGTGTGACGGCAAGCAGTATAGTGGCGACTACCTGATGAAGGTGGGACTGAGCGTATTCACGCCCAGGACGGGCAACAGCCATGTGTTGATACTGGAATAGTAGGACAACCGCAGGCTGCTTCAAAAGTAGTGAGGCAACCGCACATCGGCCTGGGGCAACGGACCGACGCATGGAAAAAGACCAAGGGGGCAGGAGTGGTTTGCTCCTGACCCCTTGGTCAATGGGGTGAGTGTCAGAATGAGCAGCAAAGGCGGGTGGCAAGCACCAGGAAGTCGCCGTTGTCGTTGTTGATGTATTGGAAGGATGGTTGCAGGGCAAGATGCTTGTTGAACTGCCTCTTCCAGGTCACTTCCAGCGACCGCTCCGTGCCTTGGTGGAAGCGCGCGTACTGTCCCGACACGCCCCACTCGTTGTGGTCGTCCTCATAAATGCTTCCTATCTCGGCGTAGCGGTAGCAGCCGTTGTCGTGGCTTGTGTTCTCCGAGTATTGTGCCATTTCCGACCATCGATGCTCGCCATCGGTCCATAGTGTCTGTTCGCCATAGACCCACCAGGCGCAGGTAGTCTTGGTGGAAGCCTCCTCGGCTGGCACCTGCTCGCCCTCCTCGTCGATGGCAAACTGGCGCGTGTGAATGGCCACGCCCGCATAGTAGCGGCCCTTGGGATGGGTGTACTCCAGTTGGGAGATGTTGAAGATGCCATCCGTCTTGGGGCGTAGGCGAAAGGGATTGTCGTGGTGTTTCAAGCCGTTGTATCCCACGCCGTTGTACAGGCTGTTTCTCAACACCCATCCGTCCTTGCCTACGTCGAAATAGACGGTCAGTCCCGAGAGCGGGAAGTTGGCTATGGGGTAGCTTGCCGCTATCGTGGGGAAGATGCCGCAGGAACCGTTGGTGAAGAGCGACGTCACGTCGGAGGTGAAGAAGTCCATTCGTGCATATAGCCCAGCACGGCAAGGGCCGCCAGCATATTGTCCTCCTCGATGTTGGAGTGGCCCTGCCAGTCGTCAATGATTCCTTCCCGGGTCCTTGCCACATGGAGCGTCGCAGCCTCCAGCGTCCCCTTACCCTCCCATAGCGGGATGGCCAGGTCCAGCCGGAGATGGTTGAGCCAGTTGGTGTGCTTCTTCAGGTCCCATTGCACCTCTGTGGTGTATTCGCCACTAAACCATTGTGCGTGGGAGAAGCTGACCTGGAGGCAGCCAAGGATAATCACCAAAAATCTTTTCATGATCTTCATAGTTAATAGGTAGTTTTCAAATAATAAGAGGGATTAAAGTCCACGTGGCCGTCGCCTTCTTCGGCTCTGAGTGGGTGATGCGTTACCTGTTACAATATTCTTCTTTTGCGTGTCATTTCTCTATGATTGAAAACCCATGCAAAGATACAAAAGTTTTCCAAAGAACAGACCGTTGCACCTCGTTTTTTCTATGGTGAAGGGCGGAAAAGAGACGAAAAAGCCCCGCGGGGCGGAAGGCAAGCACCAAAAAAGCGTACTGTCCTTCTGCCCGGCGGGGGCTGGCCTCAGATAGGGTAAAGATTAGAAGACGAAGGTGCGCAGGAGGTAGTAGCTCACGATGCCAGCGAGATAGCCGATGAGGGCTGCCCACGAGATGTGGCGGGCGTACCATCCAAAGCTGATCTTCTCCAGACCCATCGCCACTACGCCGGCGGCGCTGCCGATGATCAGTATCGATCCGCCCACGCCAGCACAGTAGGCCAGGAGTTGCCAGAACACGCCGTCGACGGCAAAGGCTCCCGCCTCTTGCAGGGGGTACATGCCGATGCAGCCAGCCACGAGAGGCACGTTGTCCACGATGCTGGAGAGCACGCCGATGAAGCCCGTCACCAGGTAGTGGTTGCCATGGAAGGTATGGTCGAGGCCCTGTCCCACGACCGTCAGCACGCCCACCTCCTCCAAGCAGGCCACCGTCATCAGGATGCCGAGGAAGAAGAGGATGGTGCTCATATCGACGCGGCCCAGCAGTTGGCTGACCCGCTTGCCCATGTCGCCTGCTGTCTTGGCCCGTTTCGACAGGCGGAAGAACAGCTCCGTCACCGTCCAAAGAACGGCAAGAACAAGCAGAATGCCCACAAACGGGGGCAGGTCGGTGAGGTAGCGGAAGATGGGCACGAAGATGAGACCACCCACGCCGAGCACGAAGACCGCCTTGTGCTGCCATCCCGAGAGCACGCTGGCAGCAGTCTCTTCCGTCGATGCGTCGGGTTCCACCAGTGCTCCGTGAAGCTTATACTGGAGGATGAGGGTGGGGATGAAGATGGAGATGGCCGAGGGAATGAGCAGCTCCTCGATGACACCTGCTGCCGTGATGCTTCCCACGTTCCACAGCATGATGGTCGTCACGTCGCCGATGGGCGAGAAGGCACCGCCCGCATTGGCCGCCAGGATGATGAGCGAGGCATAGATGATGCGGTCGCTATGGTCGCGGACCAGTTTGCGGAGCACCATGATCATGACGATCGTCGTGGTCATGTTGTCGAGGATGGCCGACAGGATGAACGTCAGTGCCACCACGCGCCAGAGCAGTCCTCGTTTCGACTGCGTCTTCAGCGTGTCGCGGACGAAGTTGAAACCACCATACTGATCGACCACCTCCACGATGGTCATGGCTCCCATGAGGAAGAAGAGCGTCGTGGAGATGCTGCCCAGGTGCTCCTCTATGATGGTGTTGATGCGTGAGGACAGCAGGTCGGTGGTGACGCCAGGCAGGTAGTCGGCCGGATGAACCATGTAGAGGGTCCAGCATGCTACGCACATCAGCAACGCGACGGCTGCTTTGTTGATATGGGTTGCGCTTTCGAGGGCTATGAGTGCGTAGCCGACGACGAAGACGACAATGATAAGAATGGTTATAAATGTCATTTCTTTGTAGTTCTGATAGTGTTGGCGTAGGCTTGGGCAGGTTGCGTCTGCCACAAGCCTACGCGTTCAATATAGTATTAGAAAAGTCCGGAGATGGCTTCGGCCGCTCTTCCCTCGAAGTAGCGGATGTTGCCGTCAGGATGAAACATCAAGTCGTTGTAACGGAACAGTTGGGCTGCGGCAAACTGTTTGTCTGCCGATACCAGTGCCTCCAGGCGGACGTTTCCGAGCGATTTCTCGACGAGTTTTCCCGTCTCTTGCACCACGGCGGGAAGTTCCTCGTCGGGGGTCTGCATGATGCGGTTCAGTTCGCCGGCCCGGTCTTGCGGAAACTCCAGAATGACGGCAGTCAACTTGCTGCCGGTCGGTTGGTATACTGCGGTCTTGCAAAGACCAAAGAAACTGCTCTTGACCTCAATACGGTCGTCACCCACGACCGTGCCGCCCATGAGCATATTGTGTAAACTTGCCATAGTTTTCTGTATTGTTTTGTTGATAAAAAGGTACGGGATAGATGGGGGATGCGGACGTGCCACACCTCCCCCTAAAAAAGTCTCCTATAGGAACAATACAGTCGTGCTAACAGAGCAGCCGTCTCAGCGCGAAGACAAAATAATCGCTTGAGACAGCAGGCAGGAATGGGGAAGTGTCGGTCTTGGAGGCCCATTCCGCCAAATGGTTTTGAAGGTGATTCGTCAGGAGCAAATGGTGCGTGCGGCTCGTCATTCGCTCCGGTTTTCCAATGCTTGAGGGAAGAATCCGCTGGGGACGGGAATTGCAAATGCGCACTAAGTTTTGCGCATTTACTATCACGGCGCCTGTGGCCTTGCCATTGTCCGTGATACACTCTACCGGTATGAACTTCTTCTTCTCCTTGCCGTTGTTGGCGGACAGGTCACAGGGACTGCCCAGCAGAATGGTCAGGAGAAGCAGAAGTATCTTGACGTATCTTCTCATCGGGGTGCAAATGTACGAAAAAGATTCGGAATAAAGCAAGACAGAATGGCTTGTTTTTTGAAAAAAGTTCTATTCCGCCTTGTTGGGTGTGTCAGAGCCACTCGTCGAGGCTGGCCTTGGCCTCCACGCGCCGTTCTGTCTCGTCGGGCAGCGAGGGGAAGAAGTCTATGCCCGTGATGCGCTCCACCTCGTCGACGGTGTTGACATAGTCGCCTTTCGGGCGGTTGCCGTCCCCGTTCTTGTAGATGAAGCCGATGGCCTTCGGTTCGCCCTTCATGCAGAGCACCACCTTGAAGAAAGCCTCGGGCACGGTGACGCGGTGTGCTCCTATCTGCTTGTGATGGCCGCGGTAGAGAATCGGACCTGCCACGATATAGATGTCGCCATAGGTCTCAGCCCATTTGCGGCATTGTATCTCCATCTCGTTCCAGTCGCCGCGGTTCAGACTTGGAGCTTGTGGACAGATATTGGTCAGCAGGAAACTCTCCCTCATCGCCTGCTGGCTCCATTTGTTGTCGCCTGCGGGACACATGTGGCCGCGGTCGAAACCCGACCGGGCGTAGTCGTGGGTGTTGACGAGTACTCCGGGGGCCTCCGTGTCCTCCATGAAGGGGATTCCCTTGCGCTTTGCGGGACCCGTGAGACGGTCGCTTGTCAAGTGCCAGGCCACCCAGTTGGGAATGAGCAGGTCCTCGTTGTAGGACACCGTATAGCCCGTTCGCCTAAGGATGGCCTCCTTGCGGTCGGTGACTTGGGCGGGTATTTCCAGACCTTCAATATCGCCTTTGGTTTCGGTGGCTTCCGCTGGTGCCTTTTGATCATTCAAGTGGCTTTCCGTCCGTATGTTGCCGTCACCTGATTCTGAGGCAGACGGGGTCTGGCCTTTGGAGGAAGGCATGCAGCTCGCCAGTGATAGTGAGGCAGCGAGGACGGTAGTCAGCAGAAAGGCCTGCTTCCCCTTGGTAAATGTGTGGAGGAATTGTGCTGCTTCCTGAAGAGCGGAGCACAGTTGGCGGTAAGCGACGTGAGTCATAAGGCGATTGGTGGATATGGGTGTGAAAAAATGGCGAAACCTTTGACGCTCCGCCTTGTGTTTGAGGGATATGTGTCCCGTGGGGTGAGGGCTGGACGGCCTACTTCTTGTGTCGGTTGGCTCGTCTCTGGCGGTACTTGGCCTTCTGTTTGGCCGAGCCAGAACCGTGTGCGCCAGTGATGTATTTCTTTTTCTTGGCCTTCGTCTTCACCTTGCCGTCGTCCTCCTTCGGTTTGGAGGCGGGGCGGAAGACGATGCCGGTCTCGATGACTTCGTTGATGGACTTCATGCTATGGATGGGGATTATGGATGATGGTTGGCGGACGACAAGGGGCGCAAGCGCCTTGATTGCCGTCCGTCAGCCATTCTATGGGAAATTAGTGGTGGAAGAGACGCACATGGGTGAATGCCATGGCGATGCCATACTTGTCGCAAGTGTCGATGACATGGTCGTCGCGGATGCTACCGCCAGCCTGTGCGATAAACTCTACACCGCTGCGATGGGCACGCTCGATGTTGTCGCCGAAGGGGAAGAAAGCATCCGATCCCAGGGCCACGCCCGTGTTCTTGGCGATCCATGCCTTGCGCTCCTCGCGGGTCAGCGGTTCGGGCTGTTCGGTAAAGAACTGCTGCCATGCGCCGTCGCTGAGGATGTCCTCGGCCTCGTCGCCGATATAGAGGTTGATGCAGTTGTCGCGGTCTGCACGGCGAATCTTCTCCTTGAATGGCAGGTTCATGACCTTCGGGTTCTGGCGCAACCACCATTCGTCAGCCTTGCTTCCGGCCAGTCGGGTGCAGTGGATGCGGCTCTGCTGACCAGCTCCGATACCGATGGCCTGTCCGTCCTTGACGTAGCAGACGGAGTTGCTCTGCGTATATTTCAGCGTGATGAGGGCGATGATCAGGTCGCGCTTAGCCTCCGGGGTGAACGTCTTGTTCTTCGTTGGAATGTCCTCGAAGAGTGACGGGTCGTCGAGGCGCACCTCGTTGCGGCCCTGCTCGAAGGTGACGCCAAACACCTGCTTGCGCTCGATGGGAGCTGGGGTGTAGGCCGGGTCTATCTGGATGACACAGTAGGTGCCCTTGCGTTTCTCGCGGAGGATCTCCAGGGCCTCGGGAGTGTAGCCTGGGGCTATCACGCCGTCGCTCACCTCGCGTTTGATGAGGCGTGCCGTGGCTTCGTCGCAAACGTCGCTCAGGGCACAGAAGTCTCCATAGGAGCACATGCGGTCGGCACCACGCGCACGGGCGTAGGCAGAGGCGAGAGGAGTGAGCTCGAAGTTCACGTCATCGACGAAGTAAATTTTCTTCAGCGTCTCGTCCAGCGGCAGTCCGATGGCTGCTCCCGCGGGACTGACGTGCTTGAACGAAGCTGCGGCAGGGAGGCCCGTAGCCTGCTTCAGCTCCTTGACGAGCTGCCAACTATTGAGTGCGTCGAGCAGGTTGATGTATCCTGGGCGACCGCTGAGCACCTCGATGGGCAGCTCTCCCTCCTCCATAAACACGCGGGCGGGTTTCTGGTTGGGGTTGCAGCCGTACTTTAAAGCTAATTCTTTCATCTTCTCTTCTTGCTTGGTTTTGTATTGTTTTGCAAAGTTACGAAGAAGCCGACAAAAGACAAAACGAATAGCAAGTTTTTTGATTGTTGCCGCCTTGGGAGACTGTTTTTCGAGCCGAGGCAGGAGATGAAAGCGAAAGGTGGATGGTCTGTATGCAAAGCCCCCAGGCGAAGGTCTGAGACGGATCTTGGCCTGGGGACTTCGTGGGTACTATTAGATAAACGCGACGGTCAGACCTGCCATCACGATGCTTACCATCGACATGAGCTTAATGAGGATGTTGAGGCTCGGTCCTGACGTGTCCTTGAACGGATCGCCGACGGTGTCGCCGACAACGGTGGCCTTGTGGGTTGAAGAACCCTTGCCGCCGTAGTTGCCTTCCTCCACATATTTCTTGGCGTTGTCCCAGGCACCACCTGCATTGGCCATGAAGACGGCCAGGGTGAAGCCGCCAGCAAGTCCGCCAACGAGCAGGCCGAGCACACCAGCCACACCCAGGATGACACCTACGATGATGGGGATGATGATGGCAAGGATAGCCGGGAAGATCATCTCGCGCTGGGCGCTACGGGTGGAAATCTCCACGCAGCGGCCATAGTCGGGAGTGCCAGTGCCTTCAAGGATGCCCTTGATGGTGCGGAACTGGCGGCGCACCTCCTCTACCATCGTGCCAGCTGCGCGTCCTACGGCTCCCATGGTGAGTCCGCTGAAGAGGAAGGCCGTCATCACGCCGATGAAAGCGCCGACCAGAACGCGCGGATTCATCAGGTTGGCCTGGAAGAAGTCCATGAACTGGAGCATGTCGGCCTTGGAAGGATCAAAGACTTCGCCCGCTCCCGTCAGATACTGTGTGCCAGATTCCACTGCGCGGGTCATGGCAATCTTCACCTCCTCGACATAGGATGCCAGCAGAGCCAGCGCCGTCAGGGCTGCCGAACCAATGGCAAAGCCTTTGCCCGTGGCTGCTGTCGTGTTGCCCAGGGCGTCCAGTTCGTCGGTGCGTTGACGCACTTCCGGTCCCAACTCGCTCATCTCTGCGTTGCCGCCAGCATTGTCGGCGATGGGGCCGTAAGCATCCGTGGCCAGCGTGATTCCCAGAGTGGAGAGCATGCCGACTGCGGCAATGCCAATGCCATAAAGGCCGCGCGAGATGCTCTCGGTAGTGAGGGCCAACTCGAAGCCGTTGGCGCAGAGGTAGCTCAATATGATGGCTACGGAGATGGTGACGATCGGGATGCAGGTGGAGATCATTCCCGTACCGATACCTTTGATGATAACGGTAGCAGAGCCCGTCTCGCCAGCCGCTGCTATCTCCTTGGTCGGCTTGAAGCTCAGAGAGGTGTAATACTCCGTGGCCTTGCCGATGATGACGCCGGCCAGCAGACCGCAGATGACGGAGAAAGAAACGCCCATCCAGTTTTCTATCTGGAGTGAATAGAGAATGCCGAAGGTGGCAAAGGCTATCAGAACGGCGGAGGTATTCGTGCCAAGGCTCAGCGAACCTAGCAGGTCCTTCATCGTAGCTCCCTCCTTGGTCTTGACGAGGAAGATACCGATGAGAGAGAGGAATACGCCGACGGCAGCAATGATCATCGGGGCGATGACGGCGCGGAGCTGCATGTTGTCATTCATGGCGAAGGCCGTCGCACCCAGTGCTGCCGTAGAGAGAATACTTCCGCAGTAGCTCTCATAGAGGTCGGCACCCATGCCGGCCACGTCGCCGACATTGTCGCCGACGTTGTCAGCGATGGTAGCGGGGTTTCGGGGATCGTCCTCGGGAATGTTGGCCTCCACCTTGCCCACCAAGTCGGCACCAACATCGGCGGCCTTGGTGTAGATACCACCACCCACACGTGCGAAGAGCGCCTGGGTGGACGCACCCATGCCGAAGGTCAACATCGTCGTGGTGATGGTGATCAGGGCCGCTTGCTCTCCCTGGTAGAAGGCGTTGAGGACGAGAAACCAGACGGCAATGTCGAGCAGACCGAGGCCTACTACCACCAGTCCCATCACGGCACCGCTCCTGAAGGCGACGTTAAGGGCAGGACTAAGTCCCGTGCGAGCCGCATTGGCCGTACGACCAGAGGCATAGGTGGCGGTCTTCATGCCAAAGAAACCAGCCAAACCAGAGAAGAGACCACCCGTAAGGAAAGCGAAGGGCACCCAAGGGTTCTGTACTTTCAGCACATAGGCCATGAAGGCGAACAGCAGAGCGAGTACGATGAAGGCGATAAACACGACCTTGTACTGCTGTTTTAGGTAGGCCATGGCTCCTTTTCGGACATGGGCTGCAATCTCGCACATGCGAGGTGTGCCCTCGTCGGTTGTCAACATTTGCTTGTAGAACGCCCAAGCAAAGCCCAATGCCACGATGCTGGACAGCGGCACGAGCCAGAAAATTGATGGTATTCCGTTCATAAATGATGTTAATTAAGAGTTTAACACAAAATGTCAATAATTAGCTGCAAAAGAAATAAATGTTGGTGAAAACGCCAAGGAATCAGTGTTAATTTTTGAAAAACTAATGACTTTTTGTTTTTTACGAGGTTCAGGCTGGTTTGTTCTTGCATAATCTTGCGGTTTCGGCTCGAAAGAATAGGGCTTTCCCCTTGTTTTTTTAGGAAAACGTAAGCGGCTGTTTGAGTTTTTCTTTTTACCTTTGCAGTGAAATCCAATAACAAATGATGATGAAAAAGGGCGTAGTTTTGGTTATGTGCTCTACCTTGATGTTGTCGGGCTGTGGCACGAATACAGGGACAGGCACCTATCTAGGTGCGCAGTTAGGGTCTATTTTGGGTAGTGCCATTGGCGGATTGGCTGGTGGTCCCCGTGGGTCAGACCTCGGTACGGTCGTGGGTATGGTCGGCGGTGCAGCTGTCGGGGCTGCGGTTGGCAATGCGGTGGATAAAGCTGAGAGGCAGGAGGTGCATGACCATTACGAGCGTGTGCAGGCTCAAAGGCAAAGGCCATGTGGGGCGGAGGCAGCTCACGGCGGATGCTCTCTCGATGGCGAGGGTCATATAGGACAGCCTGTAGCGCAACTGTCAGCCGATAGCCTAGGGCGCTACAGCGACGACTGGAGTGGCTTCGATGCTTCCAACTCGGGTGATGATCGCCTCTACGACTTTCAGGGGAGCGACTATTCGGGCAACTATAGTGCAGCCCAACCCGAGACGGTGATGCCATTGGAGTCGAGTGTGGTGTCTGATGTTTCTGCCTACACTTTTACACCCAATATTGAGATCCGCAATGCGCGGTTTGTGGATGACAACGAGGATGGCGTTCTTTCGCGTGGCGAGACGGGCAAGGTTATCTTCGAGGTGATGAACCGTGGCGAAGGGACGCTCTATGACGTAGTCCCGTCCGTGGTCCTGGCCGAACGCAATCGGCATATCGCGATCAGTCCGAGCATTCATGTGGAGAGTATCGCCCCGGGACATGGCATTCGCTATACGGCCATGGTGAAGGCGGACAGGCGCCTGCGCGATGGACGCGTACGCTTTGCCTTGACCGTCCTGCAGGGTAATAAGAGTATCGGTAAGGTGACGGAGTTTAATATCATGACCAAAAAGTAGGCTGCCAGGTCGTTTTTTTGCCTTCTTCACATAATAAAATGCGGAAAATCGTCGTTATCAAAAATGCAGATGGTTGCACTTGCTTCGAGTGAAGATTTGTTTTACGATCCATTTAATGTTATTGTATGCGCGTACTTTAATTATATGGACGTTGAGACGAGTTTCCTGCAGGAGGTCATGTGTGATGTCTGTTCGGAGAAAATGCTATAGGCGCTGGCTTTTGTCTCTTAACGCATCTTTGAAAGTGTGCAAATTGTCGGAAAATGCCCGCCAGTGGTTGATATGTGTTAGAGTAGGGGTTTTTGCACAGGAAAATAACCGTTAAAAGTTATTAATCTGTTGCCAGTTCCCCATTATATTGCTAACTTTGCGGGACGAAGTGGAAACGCTGTTCGTATGCGGCTGAAGTGTGGCCGAACGAAGCATCCGCTATAATGAAAAAGAGATTAATTCAAATTCATTAATAACTAAAAATTAATTTTCATCAAAATTATGGCAACACAACAAAAAGCTGCAGCCCCCAAGAAGAACTCTGAGGGCTTTCAGGGAGTAAGAGGCGCATTCTGGATTATCGTGGTCTGCGCTGCTATCGCATTCACGCTGTTCTTCACTTGGTTCGGCGCAGGTATGCACTTCGAAGGCGGTGTGACCTCTGGTGCTCCGCTTGATGTTTGGGGTACTATCTTCAAGGGTGGTATCGTCGTGCCTGTCATCCAGTCTCTGTTGCTCACGGTGCTCGCTATGGGTATCGAGCGTCAGCTCGCTCTGAAGACCGCTTTCGGTAAGGGGGCTCTTCCCAAGTTCGTCCAGAACATCAAGGCCGCTCTCGCTGCCGGCGACATGGCTAAGGCTCAGAAGCTCTGCGATCAGCAGCGTGGTAGCGTGGCCAACGTGGTTAGCGCTTCTCTCGCCGCCTACAAGGACATGGAGACGGGTGCCAACGCTTCTCTGAAGAAGGCCCAGAAGGTCGCCAAGATCCAGCAGGCTCACGAGGAGGCTACTCAGCTTGAGATGCCGACCCTCACGATGAACCTCCCGATCATCGCTACGATCGTTACGCTCGGTACGCTGACTGGTCTGTTCGGTACTGTGACGGGTATGATCAAGTCCTTCTCCGCAATGGGTGAAGGTGGTGGCGCTGACTCTGCTGCCCTGTCAGTCGGTATTTCTGAGGCTCTTATCAACACCGCGTTCGGTATCGGAACGTCTTGGTTCGCTGTGGTTTTCTACAACTACTTCACGAACAAGGTGGACAAGTTGACTTACGCCCTCGACGAGGTTGGTTATTCTATCGCTCAGACATACGAAGCAAACCACACGGAAGAGGCTTAATTTTTGCTGACCCTTTTAAAATTTTATCGCTATGGGTAAAGTAAAAATTAAGAAAGAGGACGTCTGGATCGACATGACTCCGATGTCGGATGTCATGACGCTGCTCCTCACTTTCTTCATGCTCACCTCCACGTTCGTGAAGCCTGAGCCTGTGAAAGTGAACGTGCCGAAGTCTGTGTCGCAGATAGACGTTCCTGCTAATGACGTAATGACGATCCTCGTCAATCCGGTCATGGGACCGGACAACAAGCCTACGGGTGAGGGTCAGGTGTTCTTGCGCATCGACAATACGAAGGTGCTCGGTGGCATGGCACAGGATGTGGGGCTCAACCTCACGCCGAAGCTCATGGAGACCTTCAAGGCCGAGACCACGTTTGGTGCGCCTCTCGACAAGCTGCCCGGCTACCTCGCTATGGCTCCTGGCCAGCGCTCGAAGATGCTTCCCAAGATGGGTATCCCTCTTGACAGTATCAACGGCGGACAGAGCGAGTTCCAGCAGTGGGTCTATGCCTATGAGAACCAGATGGGAACGGTGGACAACGTGAAGATTGCTATCAAGTCTGACTCACGTACTCCGTACAAGACGGTTCGCAAGGTGATGGACGAGCTTCAGGCACTGGGTGTCTCCGACTATTATTTGATAACTGAGTTGAAGAATAAGCAGGAGGATTAATAATGGCAAAGAAAAAAGAAAGCAAACAGAAGAAGATCAATGTCCGCGTCGACTTTACGCCGATGGTGGATATGCTCATGCTGTTGATTACCTTCTTCATGCTCTGTACTACGCTGAGCAAGCCGTCCTCCATGCAGATTTCCATGCCTGCCGACGAGCAAAACCAAAACGAGAAGGATCAGAAGGAGGCCAAGCAGAGTGCTACTGTAACGCTCTATCTGGCTGCCGACAATAAGATCTATCACGGTGAGGGTATCCCTAAGTACAGTGATCCCAACTGGATTAAGGAGACCACCTGGGGCGACACGGGACTTCGTGACGTGCTTCGTAACCACATTACGGAGGAGCGTGTGAAGCCGGTCGTCGAGATGGAGCTTGCTGTCAAGGAACTTTTGGCTGAGCAGAAGGCCAATCCCAAGAAGATCACGGACGCTGTCTTCAAGCAGAGAATGAGTGACATCAAGTCGGGTAATCTCAAGAACAAGAAGATCACCCCGCTGACGATCATCATCAAGCCGACGGACAACGCTACGTATCGCAATGTGATTGACGCCCTCGATGAGATGCAGATTTTGAATATTGGTATTTACGTGATTGACAAGATCAACGATCAGGACCGCGAGTTGCTCGCCCTGAAGAAGATCAAGTTGTAATGTCGCGTAAGTTAACGATTAAAAAGAAAGAATACAATGGCAAAGATAGATCTTTACGATCCTAAATGGGTCGACATGGTATTCGCTGGAAAGAACCAGGCTTACGGTGCCTATGTGCTCCGTAAGGGTACTTCCAGTCGCAATATCAAAGCCTTGCTCATTCTGATTTGCGCTGCAGTCCTCATCGGTGGATTCCTCGGTTATCTCGTTTGGAAGAACAAGCATGATGCTGAGTTGCTCGCAGAGTATAATCAGAAGATGGAGTTGAAAGCGCTCCAGGAAGCACAGAAAGAAGCTGAAAAGCAGAAGGATAAGCCGAAGCCGAAACCCAAAATCGAGCCCGAGAAGATCGTGCCTGAGGTGAAATCGACGAAGGTGAATACCGTTCCTGTCATCAAGGAAGACGACAAGGTTGATGAGTCCAAGATGATGCAGACCATGGAGAAGCTGGTCGATGACAAGCGTTCTTCAGGTGTTGAGGAGGTGAAGGGTACTGACAACGCTACTGCTGTTGCCGCTGCTCCTTCCGTTGCTACCCCTGCTGAGGTTGCACCGCCGCCTCCCCCTGTGAGGAAGGAAGAGCCGAAGCCTGAGGTCAAGGAGGTCGAGAACAAGATCTTCACCGTGGCTGAGCAGATGCCTTCGTTTAAGGGTAACGTCAACTCTTGGTTGTCAAGCCACTTGCAGTATCCGGCTGTTGCCGCTGATAACGGTATCCAGGGCCGCGTTATTGTGAAGTTCGTCGTCGGTAAGGACGGTAGCGTTAGCCAGGCACAGGTGGTACGTGGCGTGGATCCCGCTCTCGATCGTGAGGCACTTCGCGTCGTGAACGCCATGCCGAGGTGGAACCCGGGTATGAACAATGGTCAGCCCGCCAACGTATGGTTCACGTTGCCTATCAACTTCAAGCTTCAGTAATATCAGATTCTGAACACTACGTTTCTTTATGAAGAAATACACATTCTACATTTCAATTGTAGGATTACTCATTGCTGCCTCGGCCGTTCTCTCTTGCTCCAACAAGAAGAACGACCGAGGTGGTCGTACTGATACTCCTACATCAGGCACCATCACCTTCTACGCTGATGAGAGTTTTAGCCCCATCATCGAGGAGGAGAGAAAACAGTTCGAATATACCTACCCTAAGGCACATCTCAAGGCGGTATATACGGACCAAAATACGGGTATGAACCAACTGATGGCTCTGAAGACGTGTCTGCTCATCACCTCCCGCGACCTGACCAAGGGCGAGACTGCGATGTTTTCGACCAAACAGACCAAGGCTGTTTCCTTCCCTATCGGCTATGATGGCGTAGCCCTTATTGTCAATCGAAACAACACAGATACTCTCATCACCGAGGCGGCTGCACGCAAGATATTCAGCGGCGAGGTGACGAAGTGGAATCAAATATACAAACATTCATCCCTCGGCGATATCGAGGTGGTGTTCGACAATCGTGCCTCTGGCACGTTGTTCTGGGTGGAGGATTCCTTGCTTGGAGGCAAGCATATCACTCAGAAGAATATTGTCGCAGCCAAATCGAGCAGGGGCGTGATCGACTATGTCAAGCGGACTCCCAATGCCATTGGCGTGGTGGGTTCCAACTGGATCAGCGACACCCGCGACAGTACCAATCTCACCTTCTTGAAGGACATCACGGTGATGTCGGTCTCTACGCAGGACGAGGCTACAAAGAGCAATAGCTTTAAGCCTTATCAGTATTATCTGCTCAATGGTTACTATCCCTTCTGCCGTACTATCTACTGCATCGTAGTTGACCCCTTCCGTGCCTTGCCATGGAGCTTCTCCAATTATATCACAGGACCGATTGGCCAGTTGATTATCTTGAAGTCGGGCATTCTGCCCTACCGTGGTGACATTCAGGTGCGACAGGTAAATATTAAGCAATAGCATTAAACCTTTTCAAGGCTGTGATGTCATAGAATCAAACAGCCTTCAGAGAGAGATAACGAGTGTATTAAACAAAGAAATTCTTTAAGAGTATGAAAGTCAAAAAATATCTTTTAGCTGGTGTGCTGACGCTGAGCTTGTCGGCACCCGTTTTCGGACAGGAAGTGAGTTATCAGGAAGCCCTCAAGCCCATCGCTGCGGCCCTCAACGCTGATCCCAACAACCCCAAGGCTGCCAAGGATCTGGTGAAGGACTATCTGAAGGAGTACAAGAAGGATGCCGATGCCATCGTTGGCTTGGGTACCATCTATCTTCAGGTTCACAATTTCGAGAAGGCACAGGAGATGGCTGACCTCGTCTTGGCCAACAAGAAGATGAACCAGAGCAATGCCTATATGCTCTTGGGTGACATTGCTGCCCTTCAGGACAGTGTAGGTAATGCTGGTGCTGCCGCCACGCAATATCAGACGGCTATCAGTATTGATCCGCAGAACGTTCTCGCCTATGAGCGCTATGCTCGCGTCTATCGCCACGTCAGTCCTGAGACGGCTGTGAAGAAGTTGGAGGAGCTTCGTCAGGTAAAGCCGGACTATCCCGTCGAGGTGAAGGCTGCTGAGATCATGCTCGCCGACCAGAAGTATGCCGAGGCTGCCAAGTGGTTTGCCAAGGCTCCGAAGACCCAGCTTGACGAGACGGCCTACTACCAGTACATCGTAGCTGAATTCTATTCTGGCAACGCTAAGAATGCGCTCGAGGTAGCTCGTCATGGTCTGCAGAAGTATGCCGGCAGTGAGTATCTGAGCCGTCTTGCCGTCATGGCTGCCGTTGATCAAAACCAGTTCCCTGAGGCCCTGACCTACAGCGAGAACGTGATGCGCGGTAAGGAGCAGAAGAATTATAACGACTATTATTACTATGGTCAGGCTCTGGCCGGCAACGACAAGTTCCAGGAGGCTATCAATGCCTACAACAAGTGTTTGGAGCTGAAGCCGGGTGAGGTTGATCCGCTCAGCAAGTTGTCTGCCGCTTACGCTGGTTTGGGCGACGGTGACAAGGCCTTGGATTTCCAGCGTCAGTACCTGGAGAAGGGCACCAATATCACCTCTACCGACTGGGCTGATTTCGCTGGCATCTATATCAAGATGGGTGATCAGGTTGACAGCCTCGACCACGCCAAGGCTGTTGGCTATTATACGCAGGCCATGGATGTCTATGAGAAGATGACCGAGAAGTTCCCCACCTTGAAGGATTGGTGCTGGGTGGCCGAGGCTTCGGTCGCTCTCGGTAAGTTGAAGGATCTCGATAAGGTTCGCGATCTCTATACGAAGGTCGCAGAGTATGAAGAGGCCAAGGCAGACAAGAGCGATGCCAATACGAAGAACTATCTCTCTGCTGCTTATTACTTCCTCGGCTACTACTATGCTGGCAAGAATGATGCAGAGACGTCGAAGAGCTATTTCGAGAAGCTCATTCAGATCGACCCCGAGAATGCTGAGGCTAAGAAGGCCCTTGGCTTGGAATAAGATAGAACGTTACAATATGTGATATAGAAATATGCGTGTATTGCTTACTTGTGATACGCGCATATTTTTTTCGTCGAATAGAAGCCCGATGCTCTTGGCTTCTGCTATAAACAAATTATTAATGACTCACCGTTTCTCCATCTTCACGCTCGCATCCCTCCTTCTGTTGGTTTGTGTCGGCACTTCGGCCAAAAAGCGTACCTTCAATGAGGCAAAAGCTATTGCGCAGCGTCAGGCAACCAGCCTTGGCGCCACACTCTCCTCTGCCTCCATCGAGACTGCTAAGCGTCTGAACGCTTCCCCTGCAACAGGCGAATCTCGTGCCTATTATGTTTTTCCGCATGATAAGGGAATGGGATTTACCATTGTCTCTGGAGACGACCTGTTGCCCGAGATCGTAGCCTATTCCGATCGTGGCTCTTACGATGTGGCCCACCTTCCCGATGGCTACAAAATGTTTCTTGAGCTCTACAGCGACATGGTCGATGGATTGGCTCAGGGTCAGCCATCAGCCATGCAGACGGCATCCCAGGCTCAGCGCCGATCTCAGGCCAAGGCCGCACGACCCGTCGTAGCTCCTTTGCTGGGTGACAGAATGTGGAATCAGTATGCTCCCTTCAACAATCTCTGCCCAAAGGACGGCACCAAGCAGACGGTCACCGGCTGTGTGGCTACGGCATTGGCGCAGGTCTTTGCTTATTGGCGTTTCCCCGAAGCACTCATGGCAGACATTCCTGCTTATACGACCCATACCAAGCGATTGAGCGTGCCGGCCATTGAAAAGGGTGAACCCTACGATTGGGACAGAATGCTCGATATCTACGAGGAAGGCTACTACTCGCAAGAGGAAGCCGATGCTGTCGCGAAACTGATGTTGCATTGTGGTGCAGCACTCCAGATGGACTATACCAGTAGCGGTTCTGGAGCCAATATCTTCCTTGCCAAACTCACGAAGTATTTCGGTTATGACGCTGAGACCATGCAGGAAGTGGAGCGCGACAACTATTCTTTGGAGGACTGGATGAACCTATTGGATGCCGAGCTGCAAGCTAAGCGTCCTGTCATGTATAGCGGCAACAGTTCTACCGTTGGCCACCAGTTTGTTTGTGATGGTTCCGACGGCGATGGTCTTTATCACATCAACTGGGGTTGGGGTGGTTATCAAGACGGCTATTTTGACATTTCCCTCCTCAATCCTGACAAGGGAGGAGCTGGATCTGGCTCGGATGCCGACGGCTATACCAATGGATGCCGTGCGATCATTGGACTTCAGCCTGGCGATGGCACGGTCACGGTAGAGCCGCTGCTCTTGGTCAGTGCCACGACCAACGCGGAACCAGGCGAGTACGAAAGGGAGAATGCTACCATTTATGGCCATACTGTGGAGGCACCCTTGGTCAAGGATGGCGATGCCATATTCACCTATGGAATACAGAACAATGGCGAATCAACCTCTCTGATGTATAGAATGGATATGTGGGGGTATCCTTCCAAAACTTATCAAAATAAGATGGAGACAACCGACTTGCCGGGCAATGGCGCAATTACCTATGTCTCGACGAGCGTTCTGCCGGAAGAGTTTGATGGCGACCGTAGCATTACCTGTATCTTCAATGCCTATGTTAACGACATGTATGACTATCTTCCTTCCTCGATGGACGAATGGAAACTCTATATCTTGGATCCTGACATGAAGGGCTATAGCTACCGAATGAATCCTGCCCAGCTCTTTGTCTATGTGGCTGGCGATACGCCTTCTGCCATCCAGCAGGTCGGAGAATCGGAACTTAATCGTTTCTACGGCGACCAGGGCGAGTTGGTGGTCATTGCCAATCGCTCGGGAGTCGTTCCCGTTTTTGGACTCGATGGTCGCAAGGTGTGCGAGGTCAATGCAGTTGGCGGTAGCACGGTTCGCGTGCCCCTCAAGGCTGGCGTCTATATCGTCAAGGGCCGTAAAGTTGTCGTAAGATAGACGTAGATAATTAATAGGTGGGGTAGGCGTTGCTCGTTTACCCTTTTGCAGTCAAGGTGTCCCGAAGCAGAAGCTCATTGGTCGTGAGCATCCATCGGGACACCTTGATTTTTTCCTTTTTATAGTGTCTGCGCAGCGTCCCTCTAAATGAGGTGTCAGGTGGGGTAAAAAAGTAAGTTAAGTTCATGAGCCGATGAAGTTAACTTCGTAGGGCGATGAAGTTAACTTCGTGGGCCGGTGAAGTCAATATGCTTTTTTGGGGTGAAATGGAAGGGTCAATACCGCCTTTTGTCCTTGCGCATCCTGCAGATAAAATCTCCCTCAAGATAAAATGTGGTCTGTTGCGCCCTCGTTTGAACCTTTTTTATTAACTTTGTACCCTAAAACCAATATCGAGAGAAGCGGAGAGATGGAGAATGCTTTCAGCGAAGTAATAGGCCAGCAGGACGTGATACGTCGTCTGGTGCAGACCGCATGCGAAGACCGTGTCCCCCAGGCGTTGCTGTTTTGTGGCGCGCCCGGTGTGGGCAAATTGGCCTTGGCGATGGGTTTTGCGGCCTATCTGCTTAGCGAAGGTACGCCGTCGCTGCCTGTCACCGCCCCCAATGCGCGGGCGATGTTGAGGCTGTGGGAGCACCCTGACCTCCATTTCACCTTCCCCACCATCAAGAAAGCTGGATCTTCGAGCGACTACAAGCCCGTCAGCGACGACTATGCGAAACCCTGGCATGAGCTGATCATGCGCAGCCCATATTTCACTATTGAGCAATGGCTTCGTCAAATGGGGGCAACGACCCAGCAGGGTATCATCACGGCCCGCGAGGGCGACGATCTCTTGCGTAAGTTGTCACTCAAGTCGAGCCTTGGCGGCTATAAGGTGAGCATCATCTGGCTGCCCGAGCGTGCCCGAGCTGAGTTCTCCAATGGTATCCTCAAACTCCTTGAAGAGCCACCCCAGCATACCGTCTTTATGTTGGTAAGCGAAGAGCCCAACCTCTTGCTCGACACCATCCGTAGCCGTACACAGCGTATTGACGTGAAGGCCATCAACGAAGCCGAACTGGTCCAGGCTCTTCGCGACCGAAGAGGTCTTGACGACGAGACCGCAAGGCAGACCGCCCATGTGGCGCAGGGCAGTTGGCTGCAGGCCATGCAGCTCCTTTCTCCCAACAATGAGAACACCGAGTTTTTCGAAATGTTTCAATCGCTCATGCGGTTGTGCTATATGCGGAGGATAGGCGACCTGAAGGCGTGGAGCCAACAGGCAGCAGAAATGGGACGCGAGAAGGAGAAGCGGATGCTCACCTACTTCATTGAGCAGGTGAGGGAGAACTTTATGTATAATTTCCATATTCCAGAGCTCTGCTACCAGTCGCGCGAAGAGGCTGCTTTCTCCCGCAATTTCGCCCGTTATATCAATGAGCGCAATGTGATAGAGATCAGCGAGTTGTTTGCTACGGCTATCCGTGACATCGGTCAGAATGCCAACGGAAAAATCGTCTTCTTCGATATGGCGTTGAAACTCATTGTACTCATCCTGAGATAATAAACGAATCAGAAAGTAATTATGGACTTTAAAAATATGAAATATGAGTTGTGGCGCGGCACCGACCGTGGCTTGTGCGGCCGTGGTTGTGGACGACAGGACCACCAGTTGAACACCTACGACTGGCTGGCTGACGTGCCGGGCAACAACGCAACGACCGACCTTGTGGAGGTGCAGTTTAAGAACACGCGCAAAGGTTATTACCACAACGTCAACAACCTTGACCTCAAGAAGGGCGACATCGTGGCCGTAGAGGCCAATCCGGGTCACGACATTGGTGTAGTGACACTCACAGGACAGCTTGTGCGGCTTCAAATCAAGAAGGCCAACATCAAGTCTCCCGAAGACATACGTCGTATCTACCGCATAGCCAAAGAGGCTGATATGGAGAAGTATGCCGCAGCGAAGGCACGTGAGCACGCCACCATGATCCAAAGTCGCGAGATAGCCAAGGGACTGGGGCTGAAGATGAAGATTGGCGACGTGGAATACCAGGGTGATGGTAACAAAGCCATCTTTTATTATATTGCCGATGAGCGTGTAGATTTTCGTCAGTTGATCAAGGACCTTGCAGCCGCTTTCCACGTTCGCATTGAGATGAAACAGATCGGTGCACGTCAGGAAGCTGGCCGTATCGGTGGAACAGGACCTTGTGGACGCGAATTGTGTTGTGCCACATGGGTGAGAAACTTTTCCAGTGTCAGCACCAATGCCGCTCGTTTTCAAGGGGTCAGTCTCAATCCTACCAAACTGGCGGGTATGTGTGCCAAACTTAAATGCTGTCTCAACTATGAGGTCGATGACTACATGGAGGCTGCACGCCGACTGCCGAGCCGGGAGGTGTCACTCTTCACCTTGGACGCGGAATACTTCCTGGTGAAGACGGATATTCTTAGTGGCGAGTGTACCTATTCGACCGACCGCAAGAAGATGGCTAATGTGGAGACAATTTCAGCCCGTCGAGCGCGCGAGGTCATTGAACTCAACCGTCAGGGAGAGAAACCATTGTCGCTCCTCGATGATGGTAGTGTGAAGCCAGAGGCCAAATCGGCCGACTTGCTGGCCGATGGCGACCTCAGTCGTTTTGATAAGTTTCAGAAAAAGAAGAAAAAGAAGAAGAAACCTAGCGCTGCCCAGCCACCTCGACAGGGAGACGCCACTCGTCGTCCGCACCCACAGGGCAAACCGCGTGGGGAAAGACCATCGCGAGAGGGAGGTCAGCGTGGTGAGGGCAGGCAGCGTCCCATGGAAAGATCATCCCAACAGCCCCGTCGTTCCCATGAGAAGGCTGCAGAGACGGGCGAGACACAGCAGCAACGTCCGCCGATGCCTCCTCATCATGGAGAAGTGAAGGAAAACGCAGGTGGAAATGAAAGCAAATAGAACCTTTATGGCAGCCATTACCACACTGGTGATGGCTGTCACGTTATTGGCCAGTTGTCGTGATGCACGCGTCTATGACCATTTTGAGCCAGTCAATGACGACGGGTGGGGACGAAATGACACCGTCCGCTTTGCCATTTCGCGCCAGAAGAGTTGTGACGTGGATGTCAATCTGAGCCTTCGTGTCAACCATCGTTTTCCCTATCGCGACCTTAGTTTGATAGTCTGTTACGAGACTTACCCGTCTGGTAACGTCGATCCTGATACTGTCCAAATTCATGTCCTCAACGAGAAGGGACAGCCTATCGGCAGGATGGGTATCACATCGGCTTCTATTTCTGCTAAAGTCAAGGAACTGAATTTGCGTGATGGCGACTCTCTCTACGTCACCGTCCACCACAATATGCGACGCGACCAGCTGACGGGTGTCTCGGATGTCGGTTTGCAGTTGGTGAAACATTAAGCTATAATCAAAATTGCAACATGAAGATAATAAGAATAGTAAGCCTGTTGTCCTTGCTTTGCGCTTTTTTCTCCTGCCATGCACAGGACCGTGGGTTTGAGAGCGTCTCATCGGATGCTTTCGAGAACCTGATAACCGATACCTCCGTAGTGCGCTTGGATGTTCGTACGGCAGAGGAGTTTGAGGCGGGCCATATCGAAAACGCGATCAACATCGACGTACTCAAAGATGACTTCGAGGCGAATGCCCTCTCCATACTTCCGGTGGGCAAGGTGTTGGCGGTCTATTGTCGTAGCGGGCGACGAAGTAAGAAAGCCGCTCACATCCTTGTCAAGAGTGGCTACAAAGTCATAGAACTCGACCAGGGGTACAATGGATGGGTCGAATCGGGCAAGAAGGTGGTAAAATAGCAATAGAGGTATTGTAAATGAATGTCGCCTCATGATACTCCTCGTCAGATGTCCGAAAGGAACTATCTGTCCAAGACGATAGGACGGTGTCCGACAATAGGGTGGAAGTGACGCTACTCAAAGGGATAGCTGAAAACAACTTGCCACACATCGTGAGATGAGAAAGCACGAAACCGCCGTGTGCGGAACCGCACGTACGGTGGGGTGGTATGGGAGGTCGGTAAATGTGAGAATAGAAGGCAAATGTCTTTCTATGATTAGCATTTACCTCCTATCCGATTTTCCTTGATATTGTATAATTTCTAGGCGCAACATATTTTTTATTCACGTTTTTTGTATCAAACGGCATCAAAAATGGCCCTTGTTTGTACAAAACACTTGACTTATAGATTTTTTTTGGGCTTAAATGATCTTAAATTTATGCATGGGTGTTGATATTTCTGGTCATTCTTGCCGAAATCTCAATTGTTTTCTCTATCTTTGCAGACGGATTGTATAGCCAGACAGCAGTTGTCGTTGTAAGACGAGCTCTTTCATGACAACCGAGTCGGCAGCCTACGCCGTGCTGAGTGTAGTGAAGTCAACCATGACATATCTATACGAAAGCGGGCTTTGGGTGGGAAGACAATCCAGACATAATGGAAGGCGTTTATCGACGCTGTGTTTAAGACTTCCTGTAATCTTGCAAATTCACAGTAAATTGTTGTCTTGAACGTAGTCAACGGTAGATGTCCCGGGTGTGATTATATCAATCCCGTGGAGACCTGTAAGCATGGATTGTACCCTTTCGGGTGCGGTCAAATGTGTTATATAGGTCTCTTTACGGACATGATTTTCATATCGGCGTGGGCTCTGACGTTGTCTGTTCGACAATAATAGGCAATTGCTAGAGCCTCGGTTCGTGGAATGGACAACAGGACGATTCCACGCTTTTTTTCTGTCGCAATTTAACGGATTTCTGTCTAGAAAAAAGTTAGCACCGACATGAAAGTCGATGAATGGACATCAGAAGATGTACACACCCCAGGAGGTGGTGAATTCCCTCCTTGCGCTGGACTTACCTCCAGCGCCCTCCCCGAAGCTCAAAGCACTCTTTCTGCCGAGAGTTCACAAACAGGGGTGTCCACCAGAAATGCCCATATAGCAAGTAAGCCTAAAGCGCAAAAAGAGGAAGATTTTCCTCATTGGTATGCCTTACGCACCACATACGGTAGAGAGAAAAAGGCATACGACTACATGACTGCCAAAGGTATCACGGCTTTCTATCCTACTACAGATACTGTAAAACTTATAAAAGGCAAGCGCAAAGTTGTTACCGAGTCACGTTTACCAAACATCTTCTTCGCCTACGGTACCGAAGAACAACTCAAATCTTTCGTTTACGACAACGTAAACCTCCCATTTCTCCGCTTTTATTATCGCCACGTCCATGTTGGGCGCAGAATAGAGAAAATTCCATTAATAGTTCCCGACTATCAGATGGAAAGTCTCAAAATCATCTGTGCAGCCGATGTGGACAATACCATCGTATCATTAGGTGAAGTGCCTAAGTTCGAGAAAGGACAGTTGGTAAAGGTGGTTGATGGTGTATTCAAAGGGGTGATGGGAAGAGTTGCACGATGGCAAGGGCAACAGAGAGTTGGAGTTGTTGTTAATGACTTGTTAACTGTGTGTACTGCTTATGTACCAAGTGCGTTTTTGAAAATACTCACAAATGGACAATAATTATGGAACTGACTTTCCACAATAATTATAAAGAAGAAAGCGACAAGGAGATTGTTGATAAAATAATCACCATGCCATATAATGAAGAAGCAGCAGCCTATCTTCTCTATAATCGCTACGACCCTCTTCTTTTCAAACTTTATCGAAAAATATTCGATAAGAATCTTTCATGGTATGATGATTGCCTTGGCGATCTCTTTGATTATCTGAAAGGGAAAAATCAAGATTGGAACAAACTTCGAACTTTTGAGTGGAGATGTAACTTCGGACCTTGGTTAGGCAGAACTGCAAACAATCGTTTTTTGGAAATCAAGCCCTATCTGATAGGAAAAATTCAAAATTCCATCTCTATAGATGATGATGAAGACAGAACACCTGTCCAACTTCCTGACAACGGAGTTGAGGATTATGAGCAACTACAAAAAAAGATAATGTTGCTAGAAGCCATTGGGATGCTCAAAGACCCAGATCAAAAGTTTGTCATTCTTAAACGTCTCCAAGGTTACAATAGCAAGGAAATTGCTGAATTGTTGACAAAAGCGTGGGAGAAGCATGGTGTCAAAAAGTACGATAACAAAGGAAATCTTGTCGTTCCAACATCAGGTTATGTTGATGTACGTACCCAAAGGGCGAAGGACAGATTGAAAGAAATCATCATCAAACGATATTAAAACGAACTGAACATGAAAATTTCAAACGAACTATTAGCAGCATACGCTGAAGGAAATGTTTCGACAGAAGAAAGAAATATTGTGCGTCAGTATCTTGCGGAATATCCACAAGAGTTGGAATCTGTAATGATGATGATGGATGAAGACTATGAATTGGAAGTGGGCGACATAGAAGAATACAACGATTGTTCTTGCAATAACAAACAGCAGACATCATTTCACGACATAGCACTTAGTGCAGCTGCTTTTGCCCCTTTAAACATCAATTCTTCTTTTCAAAAAGCCGCGATAAATACTGAAAGAGGAAATTTTAATCAACGAATGGAAGCGTTGATTGAAGAATTAGGTTTCTGATAATGGATTTCAATACTGTATATACAAAAGTAAAGGATTTTGCCGACCAGTTTGCTAACTCGTCGGCAGGATGTTATGCAGTTGAGAAAACGAAGAATCCAAAAGGAGTCCTTACACAATCTGTAGAAACAAATGCAAAATATACAGTAAAGGAAGATAATTACCTTGGCAACATTATAGAAAACAAGTTGGTCAAGAGTTGTCTGAAAACAATTGCTGATAAATCCTATGCCAAACAAATAGAGGACATTCAAAATACAGCAACAGAACTTTCACGTTCTTCTTATCCTTCTTTATTTCTAATTTACACCTCATGTTGCAGCATATTAGGTATTAAAGAACCCCCTATAGTCTATGTGACAACTAAGTTGAGAGGTATTAATGCACTTAGTGTTGAGATTAAGGGTTGTAAGATGATACTTGTCAGCAGAAGATTTGCATCATCCGTTACGACAGATGAAATGAAATTCATTTTAGGGCATGAACTAGGACATCACCAACAAGGAAATTTGGTCGGACACACTGTAAATGGCCTCCTAAATAGTATGACAGACAAATCTGAAGTTCTTGGTCCTATTGTTTTAGACACGATAGAAGTACCATTGAAACGTTGGTGCCGTCGATCCGAATTTAACGCTGATATAGCAGGATTTTTGTGCTGTCAAGACATAAAAGTCGTCAGAAATCTGTTTCTGAAATTAGGAATGATAGAAGAACGAAATGTTTTCCATCAATATAAGGAGACAGGAGAAGACCATCCTCTTTTGTTTACGAGATATGAGGAATTGTTGAAATACGCAACTACAAAATAATCAATATATGATTAGAAACAAGAAAATACTAACAGGTTTGGATCACACCTCGTATGAGCATCCTTTTGATCAAAAGGCATTGTCGGCTCTTGAATCGACACCAGGCTTGGATCTTGTAGGCAAGTTCATCACCAAAAACATGGTTGAGCGTGTCTATACGGTTCAATACACTGGTAGCCATTTGCGTGTCACAAAGGGTAACTATTCAGCAATAACACCCCTTTGAGTTTTTATCAATAATCCTGATACA